>Ga0155584_1087_pt1 | contig 14973 bp, 12 predicted proteins | sample RifCSPhighO2_12_FD_107241 | JGI IMG/M metagenome (GOLD analysis project Ga0155584, IMG submission 107241) | Gammaproteobacteria bacterium RIFCSPHIGHO2_12_FULL_40_19
TTGGTTTTTTATCCCCCGTGGTCTTGTTGGGATCCCATCGCACAAAATATGGCGATGGGGTTTTTTCAACAAGAAGCTACGATACTACACACCGATGCTCAGGCTCTCGTTTTGTGACAAGCTCCAGCTGCATGCTGTTTTTGCTCGACACAAGTTTTGATAACCACTCCAACCCCTGGGCGGTGAAGCACGGGCGTTGACTACCGAATATATCTAAACAACGGCCCTCCAAACGCAAACGAGACATAATAGGGTGAATATCAATGGGCGGGGCATGAGTATCGTGACAAAAAGATGTCCTCACACCCAACTCATTTTTATTGTCGGCAATATAATAAGGACCCCACGCATAATGTTGAACCCAACGCTTAGACATCAACAACTGAGCTTCGGCAATCCCTTGTTGTGCTAAAAAGCGAGCGCGTGCAACGCAAAAAGATTTTTGTTCTAGTGATGCATGAATCTTATATAGTTGCTCTAAAATATAACGATTGTGTATAGGGTTTTTTTGTGTATAAAGTAACAATTCTGTTTTGAATTTATCGGCGGCTGCGGTGACTGATACTGACGTTGTGCTAGCAATGACATTCGGTCCAGCACAGATGAACTCAGCTGGATCAGCAACGCACATCGCAGCGAATAACGCAGCCAAAAGATTTTTGGCATCTGCTTTTTGTTGCGCATCTGCTGCGCGGTTGTATGTCTCAGCTGTTGCCCGTTCTTGCGCTAATCTCTGTTTAACAGGCAACACAGACTCAAACGCTTCTATTGCTTGACGTTCATATTCGGCGGGATCCATATATTCTTTCAGAAGTTTTTGAACGCCTTCATCATCACCATAGATCGCCATTTGTAATGCTGTGCCAGTACGGCAAAAAGAATGCGGAGGATTCAAAGTTTCCAAATGCATGACGGTAGCAGTGCCTTTTGTTGATAATAAAATTGCACGCTGTTCAGGACTGGTTTTATCTAAAATATTTTTTATCACATTTAAGTCTTCAATTGCATTCAAACTGGCAGTTAATAATGGATGCAGCAAAGAGTTTATCCTGTGAGTGACGCTGACATCAAACAAACGTTGACTACATGTGCTCCAATTTGGATCATAAGATGGTGTTAATTTCCCCAAGCCATTTTTAATCAGCTTTTGCGGGGATGTTGCATCGTCATTAGTTGTCGTGACAGCGCTAGCTGATGTTGTTCTGCTCATGCCTTTCTCCTAAACCGTTACTTTGCTGGGCGGCATATCAAAAAAAACGAAAATTTTCTACGCCATTCAAAAATGGCTAAAGTCGAGCTGTCAACCAACGTTTCACATGGAACAATACCCACTGATTTGGAGTGTGTTTTTCAACAGCTTTGACCAGAAGGTCGTGATCTATGTTATCAAAGAAACCTTCGTCTTTTCCAGTATTCCAACGCTACTTTCAAACTCCTTAACGCATTGCGTGTGTGACATCTGTGTGAAGCGAAAAACACACACATTACGGCATTAATTTTTAATTAAGCCTGTTTTTATTGTTAATTTTCATGATGTTACAAAAACGCCACAGTGTGGCGTTTTGAGATTAGCGTTGGACGGTGGTGGTTTGGCTGATCTTTCCGATGCTCTCGACGGAGCCAAGCAAGTTATGAATAATAGCGGTTCTAATGATCTTACTTTTCAATCCTTCAATCGCAGGTATTTTCATTCTGACATTCACAACCCATTCATCCAACAAATCTTCAACGGTTGTAGTCGGTCTAAAGCTAATGCTTTTATCCAGATTTTCCAATTCTTCCGAAAGCTCAATACAATCTAAAATAAATTCTCTATCTGGGAATGTCAGGAATTTACAAATGGAATCACAAATCCATTTCGATTTCCCGCGCAACCCATATCCTTCAAATACCAATTTATTATTCATCTCTATTTCAAGCGATGTCGGTATTTTAAAAGATTTTGTCGTATTCGCCCGTGTCATTACAATGTCACTCCTAATTCCAATTCCATAATCTCAATGAGTTTCTGAAAAGCTTTTGTCGATTGATCCAAACAAGTCCAGTCAACCGGATGAAAACGCTCAGTGTATTTTTTAAATTGCTGTGTTGAAAGCATTGTCTCAGTAATTGTTTTTGCGACGGATGGTTTTCGCGTGGATCCTAAATTTACAGTCGCTCTTTTTCTGCCCGCATTATTGGATTTATCTTTAGCTGTAATTTTTGGGATTACTCTTTTAGGCGGCTGTTCTTTATCTTCATTCAATTTAGAGTTGATTTGAGAGGGTGTCAGCGGCGCCAATTGTCTTGCCAAATCAAATGTAGACACCCTACCATCACGCACAAATTGCATCAAATCTTCATTGGATAGTATCGCCTTATAATACTGCGCTTGTTGTCTGCTAATACCCACCACTTCAGAAAGTCTGATCGCTGTGAGTGTTTCATTTTTCTCAGCTGTGTAGGCTTCCAGAATAGCTGTGACATTCATTAATTTTTCAAACAATGATAGGTCTTTACGGGATTGGTTTTCTGACCATTGAATAATTTTTAAATCCAAGGGCTTTGGTTTTTTTCTAAAAACCCGTGCTTCGATGACTGGTTTTTCAGCAATGATTGTCGCGAAAAAACGTCTTTCACCCGCCACCATTTTAAAATTACTACCATCTTCAACGACAGAAATGGGATTCAAAAGACCTTCCCGTTTGATGGATTCTGCCAACTCACACAAACCATCATATTCATCTTTTTTAATCGCATACTGGGGATCCGTATGGGATAAACCCACACGTAAATCATGTAACGTAATTTTTTGCTTTCGGGGATTTTCAGGATCAAGACTAATGCGATCAATTAAAATTTCAGTGTTAAAAAAGTTTGAATTTTCCGCTTCTGCCATCTGTATCGTTTGCGTTAAAGCTTTATTGACGGATGGACTAATGCCAAATTTCTTTCTAGGCATACACTGACTCCCTGCGATTTTTCACTGCGTCGAAATTAATTTTCTTTATAACATACTCACACATTGCCATGCATTCTTGCTTTGCCTTGTTCGTATTCGGTAGATCAAAAATCGATTTTGGCATTGCATTTTCGGTATCATTTTCAGCAAACGTAATTCTGCGTGATAATTTGCACGGCATTAAGTGTTCTGCGATTACTGGATTATTCTTTAAATCTTCATACATGCTGGTATGTAACGCTGTGCGGGTATCGAACATATTTGGTAAAATACCTATTAGATTCAATGGGTTGCTATCATCTCTGTTCTTCTTTTCCTGCATCCATAACTGCATCATCCCGAATAAGCCCCGAATAGGTTTATCTTCCATTTGTGTGGGAATAATAATATGGGAAGCCGCCTTCATTGCTGCACGGGTTAAGGCCCCTTTTGACGGTGCGGTATCAACCACCACAAAATCATATTCTTCTTGCACATCTGGCATGCTTAAAAAGTCTTTGAATCGATTATAAATTTTATCTAATACCTCTTCTTTTCGGCATTGTTCAACACATAAAAGCTCTGAGGCATGGGCGGGCATAATATCGAGCTTCTCGTTCATGGTGGGATAGGGAACGACACCGAACTGTGGGCGTAAAAAAATATCAGCGATACTGCTTCTGCCATCCCAATCCACATCAGATTCTTTAAAATCAGGATGGATAGGGGGTTGATGTCCTTCAGGGTTATTGGGATCAATTTCCATTTGCATTAAGCGTTGAGAAATATTGCATTGAGGATCTAAATCAATCACTAATGTTTTTTTTCCAAGCACTCTAGAAAAGTAATCTGCGAGAATAGAAGTGATACAGGTTTTACCGACACCGCCCTTATTGTTGCACGGCACAATGATTTTCATTTTACGCTCCTTGTAGCAAGTCTTTGTATTACGTTGAATCTAATCTAGCATGGTATGGATTTATTGCAAATATGTTGCTACGCTTAAATGTATAACAACAACAGATTTACCGTCATTTCATGCGTTGTTGTTATTTAATATCGTTTTTAAATGTTTCTTTTTTTAAATACTTTTAAATAACAAAGCATTACAGAATTATATGTGACAGATATGTGATTTCATGTGACATCTGTGTGAATTAAATGTGACAGTTGTGTGACTAAATGTGACGGATGTGTGAAGTAAGTGTGACATCTGTGTGAAGCATTCACTTCATAAAAAGGGACAATAAAAAATGGAATTAGGATTGAATCAAGAATTTGAAATGATCAATGGGCGTCAAGTCGTTAAAAAACATGTCGCCACCATCCATTGTTCCAATAAACTCTCATTGCTTGAAAGAAAAATTTCCAATGCGTTATTGTTTCATGCCTTTCCGTATTTAAAACAACAACTCGTTCACGAAATTAGAATCGATGAACTCAAATGCTTAATTGGAGCAAATACACGGAATCATAAAGCGTTAAAAGAAGCACTCAGAAAACTCATTTGTACGGTATTAGAATGGAATTTACTGGGTGAAAATATTCCTGAAATGGAACTCGAAGGATGGAATGCATCGACGATCTTATCCTCAGTTAGCGTTGTTAAAGGGGTTATTAAATACCAATACAGTGAGTTAATTAAGACACTGATCATTGATCCCAAAATATATGGAAAAATCAATCTGGCCATACAAGCACGGTTTAATTCGTCGTATGCATTGGCATTATATGAAAACTGCGCGCGGTATCGGGGATTACCTTATACCAAAAATATTGATATTGCGATATTTCGAAAGTTGATGGGTGTTGAGGACGGAAAATACGAAATTTTCAGAGATTTTAATCGGCGGGTTTTAAATCCAGCGATTGCAGAAATTAACACATGTTCTGATATTCGCGTGTCTCCTGAAATCACGCGCATGGGACGGGCTGTGAAATCCATAAAGTTTAAAATTGAAGAAAGACCTATGAAACAACGCATGGGGATACAAGAGCGTGAAAAGAAAATCAAAATTTCATCTCAAGATGAAGCAGATGTTTTTAAAGCGTTGAAAGTAGAATATGGCGAAAATCGGGTTGAAACAGCCATTCAATATGTCACAACAAGACCGGGATACAAAAAGGGAAAAATAAAAAATATGGTGGGTTATGTGGCATCCGCTATTGCGAACGACTACCAAGAAAAAAACACCGAAACAAAAATAAAATCTGAACTGACAGTTGATCAGAAACGCACTGTCTCTTGGGTTTTGCATCGAACAGATTATTACAGGCAAATTACGCCAGAAGCGATCAAAGCATTTTGTATGTGGGATGATTCCAAAAAACAATCAGCTTTGTGTGATTTTATGCGGTGTATTGCGCATGCTGAAAACAACAAAAATTCATTTTGCCAAAATCATTTTAATATTGTCATGCACTATAAAAAACTGGGTGAAACAGTGGATGACTTTATCAGGCATACCAAATCTCATCATGTGAATAGCAGACTTTTTTTTGAAGATGGATTTACAGAGTATTTAATTGAAAAATACAGTGAGATTAAAACTGAGGTAATATCCTTTGAAAAATTCAAAGAAATTGCCTGAATCGGGGATCCTCTTGGGCGGCACTGGTAGGACTTATTTCGTACCTGTCCCTAGGCTAGCGTTCAAAAAAGATGACATCCCCACAAAATGACCGTATGATCAGTAGCACCCTGACCTGTGTTCTGGTTTTCTATGATGGAATACCGCCATAAGTCGAGGGTTTTTAATAACTATTGAATAGAGACTGATAAACATGAGCCAATCTAAAATTTACGTCGGAAACTTGTCATACAATACTACAGAAGACGAGCTTCGCGACTACTTCGCACAATACGGAAATCTTGAAGACATTAAGCTAATTATTGACTTTAACACAGGTCGTTCGAAAGGCTTCGGATTTATTACTTATGGCTCAGATCAAGATTGCGAAAACGCATTAGCGGCTAATGGTGTCGAATTGAGTGGCAGAAAACTCAAAGTTAATATTGCAAGAGATGATAATCGTACAGGTGGTGGTGCCGGTCGTAGTGCAGGTGGCCCCGGTGGAGCGAGACGTCCAAATCGTTCATTCAGGGAAAGAGATGATAGAAATGACAGAGGCTAATTTTTTTATACTGCGCCCCTTTATGATTTGAGCTCTTATGATCTTCAATTGGTTCATTCTTTACTGCGAGAATTATAAAGGTAAGGCGCAGTTTCAATTAGTTCATGTTAAAAAAACCTCAATTTGTGATGAGGTACGGTATAATTTATATAACGCAAAGAACCTCAAATAAAATGTCATTAACTAAAAATGCTTTTGCCCATTTTGGGCTCGAGAAATCAATTTTATCTGCCCTGTCTGATTTAGGTTATGAAAGGGCCACTCCAATCCAAGAACAAGGCATACCCATTTTGTTAAATGGGGAAGATTTGTTAGCGCAAGCTCAAACGGGCACTGGAAAAACAGCCACGTTTGCTTTACCGATTTTGTCCCGTTTAGATCACGCCGTGAGAGCGCCACAAGCGCTTATTCTGGTGCCGACTCGTGAATTGGCCATTCAAGTGGCTGAAGCTTTTCAAAGCTACGCCAAACAGATGAAAGGATTTTCTGTTACGCCGATTTATGGTGGACAAGATTTTAATACGCAATTGCGTTCATTGAAACGCGGTTCTCAAGTGATCGTGGGTACACCAGGTCGTTTGATGGATCACATGCGTCGTAAAACATTACCTTTGAATGCGCTAAAAGCCGTTGTTTTAGACGAAGCTGATGAAATGTTAAAAATGGGTTTCGCGGAAGATGTTGAGTGGATCTTAGGTCAACTGAATGCACCGCATCAAACAGCCTTGTTTTCAGCAACACTGTCGCCTTCAATTCAAAAAATTGCGCAGCGTTATTTGAAAGATGCGAAAAAAATCCAAATCAAATCACAAACGAATACAGTTGAAGCCATTGAACAATGTTACGTGTCTGTATCCAATCGCAATCAAAAGTTGGATGTATTAACCCGTTTATTGGAAGTGGAAGAAAACCAAGCTGTTATTATTTTCACGCGCACAAAAACGGAATCAACCGAATTGGCTGAACGCTTACAAGCGCGTGGTCATAGTGCAGCAGCGTTGAATGGTGATATGAGTCAAGGCGCTCGTGAAAAAACCATCAATCGCTTAAAAAAAGGCGAATTGGATATATTAATTGCGACCGACGTTGCCGCACGCGGTATTGATGTGGATCGTATTAGTCATGTGATCAACTATGATATTCCTTACGATGTGGATGCGTATGTACATCGCATCGGTAGAACAGGTCGTGCTGGTCGTGCTGGTAAAGCGATTTTATTTGTAACACCACGCGAAATGCGTTTGTTTAGTGATATTGAACGTCATATCAATAAATCCATTAAACGGATTGAACCGCCTTCATTAAAAGTGATTCGTGAAAAACGCACCGCACAACTCAGCGAAAAAGTGTTGACTGTCATTCGTGAAAAAGGAAAACAGTTAGCACCTTATGTTGAAATTGTGATGGCTTTAACGGAGCAACATGCACTGGCTGCCAAGGATCTTGCGGCAGCATTGATGTTTTTGAGTGAAGAGCAATCTGCATCAGGCGACCTTCCTGTAACAGACTCTTCTGCGCATAGAGGTCGTGGCGAACGTTCCGATAGAGGCAGAGGTTCAAGAGACCGAGACCGTGGTTCAAGAGATCGTCATCCAAGAGATCAAGGCAATCGCGGACGACCTTTTGAAAATCGTTCGGGTGATCGTTTTTCAGAGGATGACAAACCGAAGCCTCGCAGAAAGTTTGGTGAAAGAATGGCGTCACGTCATGCTGAATCCGCAGCGCTTAAAGACTCGAAAGAGTTTAAAGCGCCGAGAGAAACCAGAGAATTTAAAGGACCTAGAGACCCCAAAGCGTTTAAGGGCCCTAGAGAATTTAAAGGTTCAAAAGAATCTAGTGGTTTTAAAGAAAGAAGTGAGAAACGTAGTTTTAAATCGGGTGATGCGTCTTCGCGACTTGATCGTAGCGATAAAAAAAGACCGCCGCGATAGGTTACTTGTTTTTCATGTTTTAAGGTGGGTGGCATTCCTGCCCACAGTGTCATTATTTGTTGATGCATAACGTCAATCATTTGTATAGAATAGCTTCATATTTCAGCAGATAGAAAGTATGTAAGGGAGTTACTTTTGCGACAGTTACTTAAAAAAGTAATCGGTAAAAAAGCACTTTTTCTTCCCGCTTTTTTGATGTTAACCCCACTTATTTATGCTGATGATCCAGACACGCGTTACAACAACCTCTATCTTTCTGTTGGCGGCGTCATATCGGATCTTGGTAATAATTCATCTGTCGCCATCAACAGTTTTCAAACCAATACCTATAACGCCACTTCCTTTAGCGCTTGGGGTCCCATTTTTGGTATTGGCATGGGCCATGAATTTTCACAATCGTATGGCAGTAACCTAAAAATCGTATTAGGTCTTGGTGCGCACTTTATTAATTTCAGTGAAGTAACCGGCGTTGAATCTCCCTTTTCTAACGCTGGTAATTTTGATACGTTAAATTATCAATTTTCTGCATCCAGTACTGCCATTATGGCAGAAACGCGATTCGTCTATACCGCTTCATCCTGGCAGCCTTATTTGTTAGCTGGTTTGGGTGGCGCTTGGAATTCATTGTCTGGCTACAGCGAAACTCCCACCGATCCTAATTCAGGTGCATCACCGGCAACGCATGTTTTTACCGATAATACACAAGGTTCTTTTGCTTGTGAAATTGGCGTGGGTATTTTACATCCCATTTATCACGATAGAAAAAATGATATTATTTATAATCTTGGCCTGGATTATCGTTACTGGCATTTAGGAGATGCGCAATTAGGGCTTTCTTCCATACAAACAACGACTGAGCATTTACAAGCAAACAATACAAATGCTCAAGCAATCATGCTCACCTTCTCCGCTTCTTTTGGTTATCAACCGACACCCAAATATTTACTGACAGCACAAGAAGTCCATAACATCAATCGGATTGAAAGGCCTACAACGACCTATAGCCCACCAGGAAATATCGAATGAAAAAAATTGTAAAACGGATTGTCACGATCATTTCGCTTTTTTTTCTAGTATTTTGTGCCAACAGCTTTGCATCCAAAAGTAAATTTAATCCTGTTTTGAATATTGTTCCCTCAACCACATCCGTGTCGCTTCCAGCACAAGGCAGCGCCACTGTTAATTATACGATTACTAACAATGCCAACAGTGTTGTGAATGCTCTTACAATTACACCCGGTTATAACATGCCAGCCAGCTTATTAACTGCGAGTGTTTCCAGCAATGGCTGCACAGGCACTTTAAATCGAGGAAGTTCGTGTAATTTCCAAGTGACTTTACAGGGGACGGGATCATCAGGATCAACTACGCTAATGCCAAAATTATGCCTATTTGGCGGTTCATTATGTTCTGTTCCCACTGCGCCCAATAGAACAGCTGTAAACGTATCGGACATTCCTGTGATTACTGGTCTTTCTCCAACAACAGGGTCGACTGCAGGCGGCACAACCGTCGTCATCACAGCAAAAGATTTATTGAACGTAACCAGTGTCACGTTTGCTGGTTCCAGTGCAACCATCGTTTCAAGCACATCAACAACGGTCACTGTAACAACACCGGCCCATGCCGCCGGTCTTGTTGATGTTGTTGTGACAAACCAATATGGTTCTGGAACCAGTGCGAATGCATTTACCTATGGTCCTCCTCCCACAATCACAACCCTATCACCACCCACCGGTTCAACGGCAGGCGGCACCTCAGTAACCATAAACGGTACGAATTTTTCCGATGCAACCAGTGTTACGTTCGGTGGTACAGCAGCAACAATGGGTACCAATACAGCAACAGCCGTCACTGCAACAACATCCGCGCATGCAGCAGGCACGGTCGATGTGACGGTCACAACACCTTACGGAACAGCGACGCTGTCAAATTCGTATACCTATCTGCCAAGCTCGCTTGGAGCACAATGTTGGGGTGGAAATTTTCAGGGTCAATTAGGTGATGGCTCAACGACCAGCACGAACAAACCCACTACTGCCGTATCCGTAGTAACATCCGGCATTACTACAATCACAGGCAGTTTTGACTACACTTGTGCGGTTGTTAACACAGGAGCGAAATGTTGGGGTTATAACGGCCTTGGCGAATTAGGCGACGGAACAAATACCAACAGCCTGACTCCAGTTGATGTATATGGACTAACATCTGGCGTGATTGACATTACTGCTGGCGGACAAGGACAAACCTGTGCACTATTAAGCGGCGGAAATATGAAGTGTTGGGGTTTTAACACTGTTGGTCAACTGGGAAATGGAACCACAACGAATAGCAACGTGCCAGTGTCCGTGGTTGGTTTATCTTCAAACGTTATCGCCATTACAGAAGGAGACTTCTATACATGCGCCCTATTAAACACTGGAACTATCCAATGCTGGGGCGCAAATGAAAGCGGTCAACTGGGCAATGGAACGACGACAAATAGTCTCGCTCCGGTGACTGTGTCTGGTTTGTCGGGTGTTATAGCCATCTCTGGTGGTTCTGCGCATGTTTGTGCGTTACTAAATACAGGAGCCGTAAAGTGTTGGGGGTTGAATACCAGTGGTCAGTTAGGAAATGGAACAACAACAACAAGCACCACACCTGTCGACGTATCTGGGTTATCATCCGGCGTTTCTGCAGTGACAGCAGGTGATTTTCATACTTGCGCATTGATGAACACCGGAGGTGAGAAATGTTGGGGCAATAACTTTCATGGCCAACTGGGAAATGGAACAACAGCAATAAATAGCAGCGTTCCTATTGATGTATCCGGTTTATCCTCTGGTGTGCGCAGTATCGTGAATGGCAACGGTTCTTCGTGCGCGCTATTAACCTCGGGCGTTATGAAATGTTGGGGTTATAACGCTTATGGCCAACTAGGCGTTGGCACCAACAACAATACAAACACACCTACATCGATTATCACAACAGGCCTGCTTGGACCCATTCTGGCTATCTTTAATCACAACCAACCTGGCGTGTCTAATTGTGTAATCTACGGATCCCCATGATCTGATCTACCAATGACGTTCATTGCAACAAACCAAATTCACAGTCAGTTCTCTCATTATATGAGTTTATTGTAACTTGTTAACGCCACATAGATAAATTTCATTCTGGCTCTTTTAGAAGCCTTTAAATAAGGGGTCCATACAATCAAAAATGGGAGTTTCTCCACGCGCTGCTTGGTCAGCGGTTAAAGAATGGATGCGTGATCCTGCTTTTAAAACAGAATATAACGCATTGGAAAAAGAATATGCGCTTATAAAAGAAATGCTTCAAGAGCACGCAAGCATGCTGGATTAACGCCAGGGCAGCCTCATAAATCTTTGTTAGTAGTGATGGAAGCGAGAGCGCCAGCGACCGCAATACATGCAGGGAACGTTGCATCGTTCCACTCATACAGCGCAGGCGCTATCGCTTGTGCTTCCATTGCTGCTAAGAAATGCGTGGTGCACTCGATTGAAGATGCAGGAACATTATGACAACTGCATTCTATCTACGGCAGCTTCAATAATCATATTCAATAATTCAGCGTACGTTTTACCCGCGAAATCAGCCATTAAATTAAGTTTGCCATCCCAACACCAACCTGGGTTTGGATTGACTTCTAATAATTTAATGACACCATTTTCGTCGGCACGAAAATCAAAACGGGCATAATCACGACATCCTAAACGTTCAAATAACATCGTAGAATAATCGATTAATTGTCTTTCTGTTTCTAAATCCAAGTGTGATTGGACATATTGAATTTTATCCCAATACGGTGAGTCTGGAATCCATTTGGATTCATAGCCTAATATTTTCGGCAATTCTTTGGGTAATTTACTGTAATCCACCGTGAGAATGGGCAACACAGAAAAATTACCCGGATTGCCAATCACGCCCACACTGTATTCTGTGCCTGATAAATATTCTTGAATTAAAATGGGTGTATTCGGTAATAATGTTTTTAAATTTTCTAAGTATGCGACCAGCGATTCAGAGTTATGAACCACCGCGTCTTTGGTAATCCCAATCGAATTATCCCCTAAATTAGGCTTCAATAAGGCAGGGAAAATAGAGGGCAAGTTTGCTGCTTGATCACTGGGATCATAATACGTTTCGAGCGGTACAGGAATTTCCATCGACTGCGCAACGGTTCGTACGATCGCCTTGTTATAACAGAGCGCAAGACACGCGGGTTCTGCGCCCGAATACGGAATTTCCAGGATTTCTAATAAAGCAGGCACATGCAGTTCTTTGGTGGCTTCGTTATTGAAGCCTTCATCACAAAGATTAAACACAAAATCCGGTTTATATTGACGCAGATAATCAATCAACGTTTTATGGTTATTAAAAAATTTCGTTTGATAATTCAGTTCTGACAACGCGTCCTTCAATTTTTGAATCGTGGATAAATCTTCATCGTTAAATTGACCATTGCGCTTGACGGTATCGGGCAAACGCGGATCGCCCAGCAATACCAGCATGGACGTCGTTTTTTGTTTTGCTGCCTTTACTTTTTTAACAGGTGCAATTGCGGTAATAAACATACGATTGGCCATCATACCCAAGTCTTGATCACGCGTTGAAGTGGGCAATACATTCGCGTGTTGCGTGATTTCGGTAAAATGCAGCTTTTCCAAAATCTCCTTTAGTTCTTGAAAAGTATAGAGTCTTTCCGCATAAAATTGATCAGCAATGACGCCCCGTTCTGCTTGTACAATGACTTCGCGTGAAATGATTCGCGTTTTGTCTTGAGACAAAGAACGTTCACGACAAACAAATTGGTTTTCGTCAATCCATTCCCAGGATCGTTTGTCATAGGAACAACGCATCCATTCACCGTTAACGACGTCGAGTGCAATTTTACCTTCGCCTTTTAATACATGTAATACCGAGTTAAGAACGTTGATATCGTCTTCTTGTGATTCAAAATAACCAAAGGAATTACCGAGTAATGCAACACAATCCATCGATGATTCACGTAACCGAATTTTACGGGCATCACCTTCGGAAAATCGGACGCAGAGATTCATTTGTTGCGCACGTTTTTTGGCAACGCGAATTAAATAACGGGAACGGTCAATGCCTACTACATTGGAAAAGCCGCGCTCATGAAACTCTAAAACGTGACGACCTTGTCCACAGCATAAATCGAGTATTTGATCTTCGGGTTTTAAATTCAGCGCGTTAATGAGTATATCTACTTCATGTCGCGTATTATCTGCGTTGTCGTCGGTCACATCCCCATCTGTTTTTAAATACAGTGCGTTAAATAATGTTTTCCACCAGTCGGAAGGTAAATGTTTTTCTAAATCGGCAACGGGGCCAAGCGTGCGAGATTTTGGTAATTCAAGTACAGGGTCAGACATGGTGTTATGTTCCTCAATCCTTTGTTATAGGGCAAATTAAAAAATAACGATATGACGACAAAAACCATCCTAAATATATTCTCTTTTCTTTCGTCATGCATCTTTTTTTAATGTTGCTATCTCACGGTGTTTGTGTGAGGATTTTACTAAGAAAATTAGCAATGCGAGCGACAATGACTCATCCAATACCCTCAACATCCGAACAGCAAAAAATTCGCGCATTATCAGATAGACTGGTTGCCCTGCAACAACCCATTCGCATTTTAGATGCGATTAAATGGGATGATACGGTTAAAGCGGAATTTTTTAAAAACAATTTCCAACAATTGCCGAATGTGAATAAAGCCTATTATGAAAAGCGTCCATTGCCATTTGATCCGGATGAGTTGACCACGGCATTCCACGCACTGATTCGTGAAATTAAAAATGAATTGGGGCAATACACCGGCATTTCAAAAATTATGATTCGTTTGTGTGAAGAATACTGCCAAGCGATTTTAATGATTCGATCTCGAGGAAAGCCACTGTTTTCAGAGTTGGCGATGGAATTATATGGTGCACCGGATGATGCCTTTTATCCGAATGGTCCGCGATTAAGTGATTTAGGAACCACGCTTGGAAAAATATTAGAAAATTTAGTGCTTGAAATGGTGTCAGATGCGGATGAAAAAAAATATACAGCAGAAGAAGCATTGGTTATTTTACAAGCCAAATTGTCTGACTATTTCCATCATACTGATCATGTCACGGTTGCACTCAGCGATAACATTGTTGCCGACGCATCTGCCGGTGCTGATTGTATTAAGCTCAATCGCAATGTGAAATTCAGTGATCGTGATTTACGGTATTTGGAAGTGCATGAAGGTTGGGTGCATGTGGGCACAACACTGAATGGATTAGCACAACCCATTTGTACTTTTTTAGCGAAAGGATCGCCAACATCCAGTATTACCCAAGAAGGGTTGGCAGTGACTACAGAAATTTTCACATTTTCTTCTTATCCCAGCCGTATGCTAAAAATTACCAATCGGGTACGTGCATTAAATTTGGTGCAAGCGGGTGGCAATTTTATCGATGTTTTTCGCTTTTTTCGCGAACAAGGCATGTCTGAAAATGAAAGTTATTATTACAGTGTGCGTGTGTTTCGTGGCAGTACACCAGATGGTGGACCTTTCACGAAAGATCTTTCTTATACCAAAGGGTTTTTGTTAATTTATAATTACATTCGTTTGGCGGTGAGAGAAGGATTAAGCGATCGCATTCCTCTATTTTTCACGGGAAAAACACTGATCGAAGATATTCCGACACTGCATGAACTGAAACAACAAGGGTTGATTGAACCCGCAAGATATTTGCCGAGCCAATTTAAAGATCTGGCTGCATTAAGTTCATGGATGGGCTTTTCGTTGTTTTTAAATCAATTTGATTTAGATGCGGTGGCTTCGCATTATGGGTATATTTTGCGGAAGTAAGGGGCTGTAAATAAATAACTTGGCATTTAAGCGCCCAGTGTGAAGACAGATTGAATTGTTCTGACTGAAAAAATGCGCTGGAATACAAGTGTATTTTAAGCGTTTTTGAAGGA
>Ga0155584_1100_pt1 | contig 14850 bp, 16 predicted proteins | sample RifCSPhighO2_12_FD_107241 | JGI IMG/M metagenome (GOLD analysis project Ga0155584, IMG submission 107241) | Gammaproteobacteria bacterium RIFCSPHIGHO2_12_FULL_40_19
CAAAGCACAATTTTTAATTACGGGTGTGTTAGGGCCACAATCAAACGCGCACGGTCCGAATGAATTTTTACAAATTGATTATGTGAAAAAATTAACGGGGTGTGTGGCGTCGGTGATTGCGGCGCATTATGAGAAAGGGTTGTCAATACTGCTCAAGTCGGGGGCTTATGAAATCAGCCATGTTGCTTAGCGAAAAAGCCATTGTCTCATCGAAAGGACAAGTCGTTATTCCGCACGCGCTACGCGTAAAACTAGGTATTCATTCGGGTAATGAGTTGCTTTTTACGATTCGGATTGATGGTGTTATCGAAATAATACCTGTAAAGCGATCAATAGAGATGCTATTTGGATGCTGCAAGCGAGACAACGAATCACCGATGTCTATTCGAGATATGGACGATGCTATTATGACCGCAGTATCTGAAAAATAGAGAATACAACCATGATTGGATGTGACACAAATATATTAGTGCGCGCCGTGATGGATGACCATCCCGCTGAAGCTAAAATTGCAAAACAATTTTTAAAAAAAATATCGGCTGAAAAAAAATTATTTGTCGCATCATACGCGATTTTAGAAATGGTTTGGGTTCTGAAAGTAAAAAAACGCACCCGTGCAGAAATTTATAATGCTATTTTAAATTTACTCGATTCTGCCGGTGTTGCGATTGGTCAGCGAGAAGCGATTACTGCCGCGCTAGAAATGTATGCAAAAGGAAAAGCGGACTTCGGTGATTATTTAATCTTAGCTGAAAGTCGACTCCATAGCGCACCTTCATTAGCGAGCTTTGATAAAGATTTCTGCAAGGATAATAAACATATGCAAAATCCAAAGAAGTTTATTTAGGGAAACACACTCATCATAAAAACCCCATCCGTACACATCGTCGTAACGCCTGAAAATCTTTGCTTGAGAAGCTATCTGAAAATAATACGATCGTATCGATTCGTGCGTTAGATAATCCCTTAAAATGCAGTATTAAAAAATAACGCATCATGACACTGGATGGCAACAAATTCCCACGCTCCATAGAATCATTCACATAATGCAAAATCCATTCTGTTTTTTTATCGTATTTCAACGCAGTAATATTTTGATCGCGAAAAAAATAATGATAAAAAGAACCCGTGGCGATTAACAATAAAAATATTAACAACCATTCTGGCACTAATGATCCAATACAAAGCAACGCAAATACATGCGTTAAAATTAAATATCCACGATACAGGATCGACTGTTGTGGCTGGAAAAATAAATTCGTGTTCACTCGCTCCTACTCCCGCCTCAAAGAGTGTACACAAACAGCAATCCCCTGTAACACCGTGTTTTTATCCCAAAGAACTTCATGCTATGATGCGCTACTTTCTAAAGACGTCAGCGGGGAGGCGCGCCTTCAAATGTCCGTACACAGTGTAAAAATCGTTTATCTCGATGGAACGCGACTCTACCGTGCTATTGTAGCGGGCATTCGCCAAGTCATTTCAAAACAAGAATATTTGAATAATATCAATGTGTTTCCTGTTCCTGATCGCGACACTGGCACCAACATGGCGCTGACGTTAAATGCGATTTTGGAAGGTACCTATTCACGTCGCAGCACAACCATTCATGAATTACTCGACAACGTTGCCAATGCGGCACTCAATGGCGCACGCGGCAATTCCGGTGCGATTTTGGCACAATTTTTTCAGGGTTTAAGCGAAGGCGCAAAAACGGTTGAAAGAACCATGACGACGCAAAATTTTGTAGCTGCCATTGCAACAGCTGTGAACTTTGCACACAAAGCATTATCACAACCCAAAGAAGGGACCATACTCACTATCTTGCGTGATTTCTCAGATGAAATCACACACCAACAATTGGCCAACAATGCATTGGATTTTGTTGATCTTTTATATTCCGGTATTCAACGCGCACAAAAATCATTGGCACATACATCCAATCAATTAAAAGAGCTAAAAAAAGCAGGCGTTGTTGATGCAGGCGCGTCAGGGTTTGTTGAATTTCTCAACGGTATTTATCACTTTATTGTGAACGGTTCTATCAAACAATTGCAGGAAGATTTAGCGGATGTTGCAGTCATTGCAGTCCATGACGAAACACCACACGAGATTGATGAGCGCTTTCGTTTTTGCACAGAATGTTTAATCAACAAACAGGGTAATCAACTCATCGATCAAGATGAATTGCGTCAAAAATTAGATGAATTAGGCGAAAGTTTAATTGTTGCGGGATCTGGCTCAAAAACAAAAATACATATTCACACGAATGATCCCAATGCGATTTTCTCTACGTGTCGACACTATGGCGATGTTTCGGGCGAGAAAGCCGACGATATGATCAAACAACAAAAATCATTTGCGAATCGTAAAACCCGCGTAGCGATACTCACGGATTCTGCAGCGGATTTACCCGCGGATATCATTTCTCAATTAAACATTCATGTGGTACCGATCATTATTAACTTCGGAAATCAAACGTATCTGGATAAAGTATCCATGACGTCTGAAGAATTTCATCTCGCATTAAAAAATAAATCAGCACATCCGACAACATCGCAACCCAGCTTTGGTGATTTTCATCGACAATATCAGTATCTCGCAACACACTTCGATGCGATTATTGCACTCCACATTCCAAAACCCTTAAGTGGCACGCTTACGGCGTCAGAAAAAGCCGCTGAAAAAATTGGTGAGGAAACGAAAATCACTGTAATTGATTCATTTAACGCATCATCTGGTCTTGGTTTGGTGGTAATGCATGCAGCAGAATTAGCTGAAGCGGGCTATTCACATGATGCGATCGTCGAGATGACAAAAGACATTATTGCAAAAACCGATTATTTTGCTGCCATTACCAACCTTGATTTTTTAGTACGCGGCGGAAGATTACCGGTCAAATTAAAACAAATGATGGATTTTTTACGATTATCGCCGCTCATCACAATGACAAAAGAAGGCAAAGTGATTCCGCATCGTTTATTGCTGGGCAGAAAAAATTTATCTGAAAAATTACTACGTTTTACAAAAAAGAAAATCGCGAGTGGCAAAAAATATCGCTTATCAATCGTCCATACCGATCTAGAACAAGAAGCCATTCAATTTGCTACGCTATTAAAACACCGTTTTTCTGAGCAAATTGATAAAATTTTTATACTGCCCTGTTGTGCCAGTTTGGCAGTGCATGCGGGACCGGGAGCGCTGGGTATTGCGATTCAGGAACATGTACCCATTGTAAGTAATCAGTGATCAGTGATCAGTATCAACGGTATAATTGAGATTATACGCACCCAATAGCTGACAATTGATCCTCATGATAACTGATAACTGATAACTGATAACTGATAACTGATAACTCATTATGCTACAACTGAATAAAATCACGCTCCGTCGCGGCTCAAAAGTATTACTTCAAGATGCCTCATTGCGCCTGGATGTCGGCTATAAAGCGGGATTAATTGGCAGAAACGGCACTGGTAAAACATCGATGCTGAAATTAATCATGCGTGAATTACACGAAGATTCTGGCGAATTATTTCTGCCGAATGCATGGCGCATTGCACATCTCGTGCAAGAATTGCCAGCCACCGATGCATTGGCGCTAGCCTATGCACGGTCAGGCGATACCACTTGGGTTGAATTACAAGAAAAAATCGAAAAAGCCACACTCGCCAATGATGGCGAATTATTAGGTGCGTTATATGCTGATTTAGATGCCATTGATGGTTATCGCATCGATGCACGTGTTGCAGTTATTTTAAAAGGACTGGGATTTTCCGATACGGAATTTGAAAAACCCGTGAAATCTTTTTCAGGTGGTTGGCAAATGCGTTTGCAATTGGCGCGCGTATTAATGTCGCAAGCCGATTTATTATTGCTCGATGAACCGACCAACCATTTAGATTTAGAAAGTATTGCGTGGCTGACACAATGGGCAAAAGCATGCACAACCACCTTAGTGATTATTTCGCATGATCGTTATTTTTTGGATGAAGTCACCACACATACGATTCAATTGGCCAATCAACAATTAAAATTATATCACGGCAATTATTCGTCATTTGCAAAACAATTCTCCGATAATTTATTGTTGCAAGAAAAATCAAACACGAAAGTATTAAAAAAACGGGCGCATTTGCAAAAGTTCATTGATCGTTTTGGGGCAAAAGCATCAAAAGCAAAACAAGCGCAAAGTCGCGCAAAAGCGCTTGAAAAGTTGCAAGTAACAACGGATTGGCAAGAAGAAGAAAATATTTCATTTGAATTTTTTGAACCCAAGCCAACAGGTTATCCAACCATTTCTGTTCGCGCTGATTGTGGTTATAACGATAAAGTCGTTCTCAAAAATGTGAGTTTAACGCTCAGTGAAGGTGATCGCGTTGGCGTGATTGGTGTCAATGGCAGCGGGAAATCCACACTATTAAAAACAATCTCACAACAATTAAGTGTTGTCAGCGGCGATATCACTTTCCACTCGCAAACAAAAATTGGCTATTTTTCACAACAACAAGTCGACATGTTGCACTTAGAAGAAACACCCTTGTGGCATTTCAAAGAAAAATATGACGATATTTCTGAGACACAAGCGCGCGGATTTTTGGGACGTTTTGGATTCAAAGGCGAACGCGTGTTTGAAAAAGTGGATGTCTTTTCGGGTGGTGAAAAAGCAAGATTAGCATTGGCATTATTGATTTGGGGCAGACCCAATGTGTTGCTGCTCGACGAACCTACCAATCATTTGGATATGCATATTCGCGAGTCATTAATTATTGCACTCGAAGAATTTACCGGCGCGTTATTATTGGTTTCCCATGATCGTTATTTTATTGAATGTTGTGTGGATGGGTTATGGTTAGTGAATCATGGCAGAGTGACACAATACGATGGCAATCTGGGGGATTATGAAACAGCACAACTGTCAGCGACGCCCGTTTCATCCAATGATAAAAAACAAAAGCCCATCAGCAAAGACAATAAAAAATTAATCGTTCAGATTGAACGTGACATTGTGGCACTCGAAAAACAACTCGCAAAAATAGAAACCACGTTAGCGGACCCCGATATTTATCACGCCACACAAAAACAAAAGTTACAGGAATTGTCACAGCAGAAAAAAGCCGTCACACAAGCCATTAAAGAAAAAGAACAGGAATGGCTGGCCCTATCGGAGTGATATTTTTTCCACACCTCCGGTGTATTTTTGCCTGCCAATGTCTCTACAATAATGTCTTTTTTGGGAAATGGTTCTGAATAACCCGGCATCATACGGGTGAGAATGCGTGAGCTCGGCGGTACTTTACCATCCTTGTCAATCATCAAATGCTCTGGTTTTTCCGGTTCAACATGCAACACTGTTTCTGGCATCTTAATTTCTGGAAATAACGCGCTGCCCACTGAAGCCATTAACACCGCCACGAAATCAGCTTCAACATACAATGACTGCATATGTTTACATTTTTCTGCTGTAGTCATTTTGCGACCCGCACCTGCATCAGCTGACGCAACAAAACCTTCAGGAATGACGGGGTCGGGGTCGGGATCGAGCTCAGCTACCAGCTTTCTTGCTTTCGACGTTTTTACAACCCAATGTTGATCCAATGGCGCAACGGTAAGCGGCGCGTCAGTGACTGCCGGCGCAACCAATTCTTTATCATTCAAACCGGCTGTGATTAATCGTTTTAAATCAGGATCGGAGAAACTCGCCATACATTTAACCACCGTGCCACCTGTGGGAATGCTAAAGACACGATCTGGTTTTGCGTCATCTTGCCGAGACATAGCATCACACCCATCTCAATTCCTCCTGGATTTTATTTCCTGAAAACACCTGCACAAATAGCAACAAGCTGTATGATTAAGTATAGGAGACAAATATGTTTTTTTGAAATGGAGGACGAATTGCGGTTTATTCCATGGCGTTAACGGAATGTTACTTAGAAAAGGGTTAACCGCTTGATTCTTTTAACTTTAGTGACAAGATTTTTGGCATATCAAAATACGCGTTATTCGCCGCTTTTGTGAAATCCCCGCTATTGTGGCTAGTTTTTTGTTTCCTGTCTGTCTAGTTGTCACATATTTTGAGTTTTCTCACGGAAAATTCCGTATTCTCGCAGAAAAAACCGTGATTTTTCGTCATATATTTAATGCCTTCGAGCCTCAGTATGTGACAATTAGACAGGCAGGTTTTGTTTTACTACTATATTTCCCAGAAGATAGAAGTTACGCATTGACGCCGTCATAAAAATCCTGATAATTGGTTATCCGATTTGTGTGACAACCGATAGGCAGGAAATACTGTTCAATATCCTCGATTTTCTCAAGCACATCGCGAGCACCCTTGCCCCATACGGCGCGATTTTCAGTCCAGGCAGTGCAAATATCAGTGAACGTGAGACTCCCCAATCAAAAATGGGAAAAAAATGAGCCAAGGGAGCACATCTATACCTTTAAAGCCCCTTAGAGAGCCCCTTCATACCTGGCCTCAGCTGGAAAGTCACTCCAGCAGTTGTATCATGACACATAAAGCAATATTCTCCCCTAGTATATGCGGAAACATATAAGTAATTGAGACCAGCCGGACCACTTGCAGTCGGCGTACTGCCTTCAGTAGAACAGAAATCATTTGCTATCGTCCATTGTTCAGAATCTGAAGTGGTGGGGTTATAGAACGTAACCTTGCAATTTGGACCAAATGCACCTGGAACACCGTACAAAGTCATCGAGGTCACACCGACTCCGACAGCCCCAGGCGTACCACGTGTACAGGAAGCGGCGGATATATAATATTGAGTGTCACTCAAAGTCACAAGTGTATCGTTGCATTCCCCAGCATACCCATCAGTGAATATACAAAAAAGTGATGCGGCACAACAAGTTAAAATTATTTTAACTTTTAACCTTTTAGCTGTTGTGTGTGTGTGTAGCTTCATTAGTGTGGCTTCTTTAGTTTTCATAAAAACCTCATTAAAATATAATTGTTAATGGCATCAACATAATCAAGTCCTGAATAGCATATAATCCCTTTATCATTAAAATTAACACTTCATTCGAGTTTAGATTATAGCACAAAAATAAAATAAAATTTCCGAAGTTCGAATTGCGAATTGCGAATTGCATCAAAGATAATTCAATCACACGCATTACATAAAGCCAAAATGATATTTTAAAACGCATGGTACACTTTATCCGTAAAATTAATCGAATGATGTGTTGATGAAGTTCGACAAGCTCAGCGTTAACAAAACTTTAGATGAAGCTGAAGAGGCTCTGAAAAATGCGCAGGGAATATCTCTTGCGATGAAATCAATCGTTAAAATATTAATTCTAATCATCCGCACACTCACAGGAAAATTAAATAAAAACAGCAGCAATAGCAGGATACCACCTGCGGTTGATAAAAAAAGAAAACGCGGCAGCAACAAAGACAAAAGCAATAAAAAAACCAGGCGGTCAAGATGGGCATGATGGTTTTCGATTAGAGAAATCAGATAATCTAGATAAAATTGAAACCGAATAAACAACGTATTAACACTATATGTTTATTTGATACCAGACGATGTTATTCATTTTTTAGTATCGTAAATTTGCACACATACAATAGTCAATACATCCACATTAATACATAATGGTCGAGTCTGATTTTTTTACTATAGGGATGTTGCGTGACAGATTTTTTTCTCATCATGCTGGCTTTGTTATTGGTGTTATTGAATGCATTTTTTGTCGCTGCTGAGTTTGGCATGGTTAAACTTAGAACCACGCGCGTAGCCACGATTGAAAAAACTTATGGCTTAAGAGGTCGAATTTTGTCCTATGTTCACGAGCATTTGGATGCCTATTTGTCTGCTTGTCAGTTAGGGATAACATTTGCATCTTTGGGGCTTGGATGGGTTGGTGAACCTGCATTTGCGCATTTACTGGAACCGATCTTTCACTTTTTAGGAATTGCTTCTTCTGAAACTGTCAAAATAATCTCATTCTTTTTCGCCTTTTCCATCATTTCATTTTTACATATTGTGATGGGCGAGCTCATGCCAAAATCTTTGGCAATTCGGCAATCTGAAAAAGTATCGCTGTGGACTGCGATTCCATTGTATGGATTTTATTGGATCATGTACCCCGCCATCTGGTTTCTCAACACCTGTTCTAATTTCTTTTTAAGTCTTGCTCGATTGGATGAAATCCACAAAGGAGAGCATTTTTATTCTACGGATGAAATAAAACTGGTTTTGGGCGCCAGTCATTAAACCAAATAATAGCAACAATGATTTATCATGAAAAAAATGATTAAAAAATGGATGCCGGAGCACAACAAAATGCGTGAGCATAAAAGTCTGCGCTGGTTATTTTCTTGGTTAGAACACCATGATTATTTATGGCATATTAATCGAAAAAGAAATAAATCATAAAACAAGAAGAAAGAATAATGTTCAAACGTATCGGATTATTTCTAATTACCAATCTTGCCATTTTATTGGTGATCTCATTTATTTTACGCATTTTTAATATTGAACCGTATTTAACAAAGCACGGCCTAAATTACGAATCACTTTTAATTTTCTCGGCAATTGTGGGTTTTACGGGCTCTTTTATTTCATTGTTTATTTCAAATAACACCATGAAAATTTCAACGCACAGTAGTTTTGCAGAAATATTTTCAAGTCATCCAGCAATTAAAAAGAGAATTGCTGCTTTATCAAAAATAAATAGAGCGCTTTATTCAAGCCATTGGTTGGGAGATCATTTTTACGTTCCATTTTGGGTCGTGATTTCATGTCATTTTGTGATTGCATTAGGGACACTGTTTGGTGGATGGCGTATTGTTCATACGATGGGAAATAAGATTACGCAATTAAACACATTAAAAGGCTGTTGTGCCGAAACAAGTGCAGCCATTGTTATTTTTGCAGCAACAGATTTTGGCGTACCCGTTTCAACAACACATACCGTGACCGGATCTATTGCAGGCGTGGGATTATCACACAGCTTTTGGGGTACTCAGTGGTCCATGATGAATACAATATTTATTACATGGCTGATTACTATCCCTGCTTCTGCTGGTATTGCGGCCATTGTCATGCTTATTAGGTAAATACTATGAAAAAAGTAAAGCGTTCATCAGACATATTGCTTGAAATGGCGCATGATAAAAAATTAGATGGGGATTTAACGTTCCATCGTATTTTACAACTACTCGGTGATCGCGCATTTGGATTGGCCCTTATTTTTTTCGCATTACCCAGCGCGCTTCCTATATCCGCTATACCAGGCATTTCCTTTTTCTTTGGTATTCCAATTTTGGCATTGTCTCTTCAAATGGTATTTATGCGAAAAACACTGTGGTTACCAAAACGAGTAGCTCAGCACACGATACATCACAAAACCCTCGTAAAAATAGTTCATGCATCAACACACTATTTACAAAAAATGGAGATTTTTTTAAAACCCAGGTTAGTGTTTATGACATCAAAATACATGGAGTGTATCAATGGAACTGTACTATTAGCATTGACATTTTTATTAATGCTCCCCATTCCATTAAGTAATTTTATTTTAGCATCCCTGATTATTATTTTTAGTTTGGGCTTAATGGAAAAAGACGGTGTATTTATCATTGCAACCTATGTTGGCGGAATTATTTATGTTGCATTTATTTATACTGTTATTTTATCCGTCATCAGGGCTATTTTTTAAAACGGCAATCCCTTTTTTTAAATTTTTTCATTTGTTATTTGAAAATTTAAGCAAGATTAATTTATCTACTTCAAAAATAATAAATCCAACCATACCAATTAAAGCAATGACGGCTATTTGGTGGAAATTTAATGGCTCTGTTTTAAATAAGAACTGGATAGGTGATAGGTAAGTAAAGGCTGCTTGCAGCATACCCACTAATCCAATTGCAAAAAACACAGCTTTTGTTCCGCGTATCCCCTCTGTTGTTAGTGAAGATCCATGCACATAGCGAGAGCTGAATAAATACCACACCTCTAATGTTACAAGCGTGTTAATTGATAATGTCCTTGATAATTCTGTGCTATACCCCTGTAACATTCCCCATTCAAAAACACCGAATATCCCTGCTAAAAAAACGGTTGAGACGCTTAGATTCTCTAATTCAATGCCAGTCAGCACATGACCATTTCCAATGCCCATTTGTGCTGCGATTGCACTCGCCGTTGCTGCGTGATCACCCGTGATCATTTTTACTTGAATACCTGCTGATTGACATTCTTTAATCGCCATTAATGCTTCCAGGCATTTGGAAACACTGCGAGCTCAAAGCGTTCGTGCCTCGGAACATGTCGTGATCCTTCAGCAGCAAATTTTGCGGCCGAAGCATTGCGACATTATCGCATTGACTTCACTACGCACCGACGTTCATCAGACTGCTCGCGCGACTGCACTCGACCCTCGCGGCGTAATGTTCTGAAAGCCAGCTGTTTTTGCTCGACAAAAGTTTTTGGAAAAAGCGGTCTGCAAAGCGCGGGCACGCAGCGGCGCGCCGTGCTCGCCTGCATAAGCGCGTAAATTGCAAAATCGAAACCAAGACCAGAACGAGAATCAATCGGCAAAGGAAAATAAGAAAAATTATCACGTCTCAATTTCAAATCCCGCTTGAACGCCTCTGGGCGCCACGAATCAAGCTGATCCACTTTCACTAAATAATATAAACCTTGTGAGAAAGCCTGCGCGTAACACGCTGGCATAAAGCGCTGGGTATAGCCAATAATTTGACGCCAAAATAAATCACGTTTTTTATAATCACGGTCACTACTATCACCTTCACATCGATTCCAGAGTGCGTTATACACCTCAAAGGCACGTAGCAAGTGTTGAGGGTTAAATATTTTTTCGTTATTGGATAATTCGCTAAATTGATGACGGAATTCTTCCAATGCGCGACAAAGCACGGAACCGTTATCTGTTTTATTCAGTGCCGCATCAAGATCAAGGGTATTTGCTGCTCGAATAGCCGCAAGAATGGCATCGAAATTAAAGGTATTGCGTTGCTGTTCTCGCTCATGCGCTTCAATGCCTTTTGGAAAAATTTCAGCGAGCTGTGTAGCAAACTCTTCGGGTGACATGTAATTTTTTAACATCAAACACATGTCAATATCGCCGCTAGCTGCTGCTGCTTGTAATAATGTCATGCCTGTAATCGTGCGATCAGAATAGTCTTTAACGGTTCCTGTGTCGGATAATAGCGCAGCTAATTGCGCAAGATCACTTCTAACTGATTCTAAAGCTGCTTTTACAGCTGCTTCATTGCCATACACGACTTTTTGTAAGGTAGGATTGACCGTTTCTGAAAATACTCGGTGACCGGCAGCAGCTGCGCCAGTTCTAAAAAGACCTTGTGAACGTAAGATTCTTTGAAAATCAGAATGTAAATTTCGCGTTATTGTTTGCGCTTCATCGAACAGTGCTTGTCTTGCTTTTTGCTCCTCATCTTGCATGATTTCCATAGCAGTTGAAATACTGAGCCATTCTTGAATGCTTTTGCCGTTTATTTGGATTTGTAAAGATGTAGGCGATATTTCAGCAGCATCTTCTTTATGATGACCAAAGAAAAACTTTCCTGATACATCAATGCGTAATTTTTTTCGTAATAAATCGCGACCCGCTAGCGTGCTGGCTAATATTTCAATGGCGGATTTACCACGTTGCGTGCCTTCAATCGCTTTATCATTTAAATGATTGGATGCATGCTCAAGTAACCTGATAAAACGAATACCATTTTGCGTTTTTAATCCATTTTCTTGCGTAAACACTTCTGTAAAATGATCAAGATTAAAATAAACGTCTTGCCATAACTTAGGATGACCTAAAAGGATTTCATCTAAAGTGTTTTTTGTATGTAGCGCAGGTGAAACTAAAGTAATCTCTTCTCGACAACAGGGACATTGTTTCAATTTTCCAACACACTCTCTTTTTTCAAAAGAGTGGCCACAAGTTGCAGCAGTATTACAAGCAATAACCGGGTCAAAGAAAAGAGATTTTGTAACAGGGCAAGTAAAATCTTCTATCGAGTGATTAACCCACGCACTTCTTGAATCTTCAGTTTGAACGGCAGGATCGATTTTTCGGCTCAAGGTTATCGCCCTCTTTATAACGTTATTTAAAGGGAATTATACAGACTTGTTATTAAAGCTTCCTTAAATAACGGCACAAATAACGGCACAAAAATTCACAAAAGATGCTGAAATTAAGCCATTAAATCAATTGGTTAAAATTTATTGCGTTGGGTTATGATAGTGGAATACTGTTACCCATTGATTAACAAGGCATTAATCAAACGTCCCCTGCGGAATTCGAATCCGCGTTCTCACCGTGAAAGGGTGGTGTCCTAGGCCTCTAGACGAAGGGGACTGAAGGTTGCCGAGCACTGCTCAAGCAGACGCAAATTCTAGGTGTCTTGCTAATTGAAGTCAAGCTGAAGTTTGAGTATTGTTTGAGTATGCAGTGGCATAAAATCACAACGCGCTGCCTAATCTCGCCAACACCCTTTCTTTTCCAATCCACTGTAGCGTACTGTCAATCGACGGGGAAATCGTTGACCCTGTGACAGCAACACGTAGTGGCTGCGCAAGCTGCCCCATTTTCACGCCCTGCCCCTCCGCGACTGCAACGATAGCCTGATGCAAGCTTTCTTTTGTCCATTCAGCCAGATTTTCAAAATGATCTTTAGCAACGCGCAATAAGGGTTTAATTTCTGGTGTTAAATGCTTTTTCACTGACGCTTCATCGTATTCAATCTCATCTTCAAAAAAATATCGGCTTTTTTCAGCCATTTCACGCAATGTTTTGACGCGTTCTGCTTGCAGCGAAATCACCGCAGATAATTGTGCATCATCCGTTGCACGGATATTTAAACGCGCTAATTGTTCGACAAAGGGCAATAGGATTTCTTGCGGATTTTTCGTTTTCAAATAATGTTGACTCAGCCAATCTAATTTTTCAAAATTAAATGCCGCAGGCGAATTATTCACTTTGTGTACATCAAAAAACTGAATCATCTCGCCACGTGAGAAAATTTCCTGATCGCCATGAGACCAACCCAATCGCACTAAATAATTTAATAATGCTTCTGGCAAATAACCATCATCACGAAATTGCATCACACTCACCGCACCGTGACGTTTTGATAAACGCTTACCATCACCGCCTAAAATCATCGGCACATGTGCATAACGGGGAATGGGCGCGCCCAATGCAGCCAACATATTCATTTGCCTCGGCGTATTATTAATGTGATCATCGCCGCGAATGATATCGGTAATTTTCATATCGTAATCATCAACGACAACACAAAAATTATACGTTGGCACACCATCAGTGCGCGCAATAATTAAATCATCCAATTCTGCGTTATTAACCGATATTTTGCCTCGAATCAGATCATCAAAAACGACAACACCCGCTTGGGGATTTTTAAATCGAATCACATGAGACTTCGTTTCATCGTGTGAGTTTAATTCACGACAACAACCATCGTAACGCGGCTTTTCACCTGTCGCCATTTGCACTTCACGCAATTTTTCCAAGCGTTCTTTGGAACAATAACAACGATACGCATGACCGTCTTTTAAAAATTGTTGAATGACATCACGATAACGATCAAAACGATGTGTTTGATAAAAGGGACCTTCATCGAAATCTAAACCCAACCACTGCATACTGTCTAAAATAGCTTGTATGGACGCTTCTGTTGAACGTTCTACATCGGTGTCTTCCACGCGCAGAACAAAAGTGCCTTGATGATGACGCGCATAAAGCCACGCAAATAAAGCGGTTCTAGCACCACCGACGTGTAAATATCCGGTAGGACTGGGGGCAAAACGCGTGCGAATTTGAGATGACATAAAAATTCCCAATGTATTTTGAAGTCAGAAAGTTTATCGTACCTGTATGAAAAACACGATGGAATATTTATAATCCAATGGCAGCTCTAAATCAGTGCACATAGTACATCTCGGCTTGTATGATTACGCATTTCTTTTGAATATAACCCGATAAAAATGCTGCCTCAAGTGGAATAAAAATATGTTAAAATCTTAAGAATAAATTTTTTACTAAAAAAATGGTCCCTATGCAAATCATCACTGTCGACTCAACGCACAGCGCGGTTTTAAGACAACCTGCAACACCTGTTTCACTCCCTTTGCACATAGACACGATTGCAGAAATTGAAACCATGCGTGCATTTTATAAAACCTTTTCTGACAAGGCGGGATTTGCTGCACCGCAAGTTGGCATTTCCAAAAAAATTATTTTAATTGAAAATAGTTTGTTTAACGACATACCGTCAGACGAACCCGTTATTTTAATCAATCCAGTATGGGAACCCATTAACAACGAAAAAGCACTGGATTTTGAGGGTTGTTTGTCAGTGCCTGGGAAAATTGGTTTTGTTGAACGTTATTTAAATGTCGCACTATCGGCATGGCTTTATTCTTTTGAGACAAAAACGGTTTCAGAAATACAACATGACTATTCTGCTGAATTTTCCAGTGTTTTGTGGCAACACGAAATCGATCACTTGTGTGGAACGGTGTACACAGACAAAGCAAAATTAGTAATTACCATTGAAGAATTTGCGATGATGCAAGATTATTTTATTCAAAAAGGTGCATTACATCCAGATATGACGCTATTTGATATGGGACCGCTGTTTTATCGTTTAGCGCAGGAATATCAACAATCAAATACGAACGATTTGTATGCGTTTTTGAGTGGTCAATAATTGACGTGTCATCGTTTGCGTGTTTGTGACACACGTACCCTTCATTTGTAAAAGTTATTTTGTGCACGTTCCTTATTAAAATTCCCCACCGAATTCCGTATGGA
>Ga0155584_1024_pt1 | contig 14731 bp, 18 predicted proteins | sample RifCSPhighO2_12_FD_107241 | JGI IMG/M metagenome (GOLD analysis project Ga0155584, IMG submission 107241) | Gammaproteobacteria bacterium RIFCSPHIGHO2_12_FULL_40_19
ATCGACGCTTCCATCAAATCCGCGAAAGCAAAGGCGAAAGCTGACGCAGAAACTGCAAAAACAGAAGAAGCCTAAAAAATCTTGTTGCGCCGGCTCAATGTCGGCGCAAACGAGACCCCTCGGAACCATTCGGAACCGCGCACGAAGCGTAGCAAGAGTAAGCGGGTACTAAAGCGTCCACTACGGAGGTGTGTTAAGAACCGCACACATGACCGACTCGAGAAATCTATGTCCCCAAAAAAAATCATCATTGGCCGAATCGGCGACGCTTATGGCGTGAAAGGGTGGTCGCACCTAATTTCATTCACAGATCCTCACGAAAATATTTTCAATTACAAAAATTGGCAAATTCAAACCAGCGGCGATCTCTTCGCGCCTGTCAAACTCGAATCCTACAAAGCACATGGCAATGGTTATGTGATTAAAATCAAAGATTCCAACGATCGCGATCAAGCGTTGTTGCTCAAGGGCAAATCATTGGCGATTGAACGTTCTGAATTACCTGTGCTGAAAAAAGATGCGTATTACTGGTCTGATTTAGTAGGCCTTGCCGTTATCAACACAAAAGGCGAATCTCTAGGGACCATTGATCATCTGTTTGAAACAGGTTCGAACGATGTCATTGCGACAAACACCCATGTACTCATCCCTTATTTGCGCTCCGTTGTGAAAGAAGTGGATTTAGAGAAAAAAACGATACTCGTAGAATGGGATGCCATTTTAGACACTGATAACTCACACTGATAACTGTCTATGCGCTTTGACATCATCACTTTATTCCCCGAGATATTTCAATCATTGCAATCCGGCATTACAGGTCGCGCGCTCGATCAAAAAATCATTACACTGAACTTTTGGAATCCCCGCGATTTTACGCACAACATCCACAAACGCGTCGATGATCGCCCTTACGGCGGCGGCCCGGGCATGGTCATGCAATATCAACCATTGCACGATGCCATTACCGCTGCTAAACAAGCACACCCAACACCTGCAATGGTGATTTACTTATCGCCTCAAGGAAAACCACTCACACAAGCGACCGTACGTGAATGGACAAAATCGGCTGAATCCGCTGATAAACGCTTTATTTTAGTGGCAGGTCGATACGAAGGCATTGACGAACGCGTACTGCAAAAAGATATCGATGAAGAGTGTTCGATCGGTGATTATGTGTTAAGCGGTGGAGAGCTGCCTGCCATGGTTTTAATCGATGCAGTGACCCGTTTACTCCCCGGCGCTTTGGGAGATGCCAATTCTGCTGTGGAAGATTCCTTTGAAAAGGGTTTATTGGATCATCCGCATTACACACGCCCAGAGACAATTGATGGCTTAAGTATCCCAGCCGTACTGCAAAGTGGCGATCATTCTGCGATTTCTACATACAGATACAAAGAATCATTAGGAAAGACTTGGCAAAAACGTCCAGATTTGTTAAAAAGACGGATCCTAACCGGTGATGAAAAACATTTGCTGCAAATGTACATTGATGAGATGATTTCGGGCAGCAATAAATCTTGAGATCTTGAGGAAAAATAATGAGTAAATTAATTCAAGCGATTGAACACGCGCAAATGAAAGACAAACACATTCCTGATTTTTCAGCAGGTGATGCTGTCATCGTACAAATCAAAGTAAAAGAAGGCGACCGTGAACGTTTACAAGCATTTGAAGGTGATGTGATTGCGATTCGCAACCGCGGCCTCAACTCCGCATTCACCGTTCGCAAAATTTCACATGGCGAAGGCGTAGAACGTGTATTCCAAACTTACAGCCCTATCGTTCACAGCGTGCAGGTGGTGCGTCGTGGTCATGTACGTCGTGCAAAATTGTATTATTTGCGTGAATTGAAAGGCAAAAAGGCCCGCATTAAAGAAAAGTTGGCTTAATAGCTGCTTAAAAGCGCACTCGCAAGAGTTGCGCTATCGCAAAGCATTGGAAGCGTTCAGAACCGCGCACGCAGCGAAGCGGAGTAAGTGGGTAATAGCTCGCCCATTCCATAAAACTAATTCAACCCCACAAAAACGCAGCCCACCCCTATGACCCTCAACAAAGCCCAACTTAAAACCCTCAAACAGTTATCACACCACTTAGAGCCGATCATTTTAATGGGCGGTAAAGGGTTAACAGAAGCGGTTCATAAAGAAATTGATCTTGCGCTGGATTCGCACGAACTCATCAAAATCAAACTCAGCAGCAAAGAAAAAGCGGAAAAAGAATTACTGGCAGAAACCATCTGTAAAAAACATGACGCAACATTGATTGCACAAATCGGTCATGTGATTACCATCTACAGAAAAAGTCAGAAACCGAGCGATAGCGAAGGCGCTTAGAAGCCGAGCGATAGCGAAGGCGCAAACAACCTTACAAAGCGACACCCCATGAAACTGTTACGTCTTAAAAAAGATGCTGAACGTCGCATCAAAGCTGGTCATTTATGGATCTTCAGCAATGACATCGATGCCAATCACAATCCACTCAAAAATTATACGAGCGGCGAAATCATTCGTATTGAAACTGCCTTCGGAAAATCCATAGCGATTGGTTATATCAATCCGCAGTGTTTATTATGCATTCGTATTTTATCGCACGATATTCATGAAACCATCGATACTGATTTTTTCATTCGAAAAATTCAAACGGCAAAAGAAAAACGCAGGGCGCTATTTCCTGACAATTTTTGCAGAATGGTATTTGGCGAAAGCGATCGATTACCTGGCGTTGTTATCGATCAATACAGCGACATCATTGTCGTGCAAATTAACACAGCCGGCATGGAAACATTAAAAACACAGTTAATTGAAGCGGTACAAGCGGTATTCAATCCAAAAACAATTTTATTAAAATGTGATAGTACCGAGAGACAAAACGAAGGTTTAACCGCTTATACAGACGTATTAGGCGATGCATTGCCCGCATTGATTGAAGTCAAAGAAAATAATTGCCGTTATCATACGTCGTTATTAACAGGACAGAAAACGGGGTGGTTTTTCGATCATCGCTTTAATCGCCAACGTATTGCAACCTATTGTCGCGATAAAAAAGTATTAGATGTATTTAGTTATTGTGGCGCTTTCAGTATTCCCTGCGCAAAAAACGGCGCTACTGAAGTAACCGCCATTGATCGCTCACAACCGGCATTGGATTTATTAGCACAAAATGCAAAATTAAATGCTCTCGACACTATTAAAACACTCTGCGGCGATGCACTCGAAATCATGCAACGTTTAGTGCTTCAATCAGAAAAATTTGATGTCATCATTTTAGATCCACCTGCATTAATCAAGCGTAAAAAAGACAGTGTCGCGGCTGAAAAAATGTATCAAAAATTAAACGAGGCGGCGTTAAATTTATTAAATCCCCATGGCATTTTATTTTCTGCATCCTGCTCAATGCATCTCTCGCACGTTGATTTATTAAATTGCATTCGTAAAGCGGGCGTGAATACCAAAAAAGAAATATCAGTGTTGGAACAATGTCATCAAGCACCGGATCATCCGATTCATCCAGCGATTGCTGAGACGAATTATTTGAAGGGTTTTATCGTTGGGGCGTGAATGACGGTGGAATTGCGGCGCCTGACACCGTTGACTTAAGCTTAGTGCTCATATTTTTGCCCCTGGTTTGCACCAGTGAATGTATTTCAGAAGCACCAGCGTTAGCTGGTGCGAAAGGTTATGCTGCGCCATCCCTGCATGAGGCGCGATCTTTCGCGCTGGCTCTCGCCAACGCTTCTGAATCATATGGCGAGAAGGGCCGTGTCAGGGCACCTTCATTTCATTCCACGTCTCTGCGGCAAGAAAAATCCAATCACCGCTGCAACTAACAAAAATAAAGGCACAACACTCATCGCCCATTGAAAATAATGAGGCGTCTTACCGTCTAAGTGTGTCATTAAAAACCCCACCAATGGCTGTAAAATAGGCGCAAAAATAACACACAACATATTCGTAAAACCAATACACATCGCATTATTTTCAGGCGATGCAATTTCATTCGCAATCGCAAACGTTAACACATAACTGCTTGCACACATGCCAGTCAAAAATAAAAATAAGCCAATCTCTAACAAAGACAAATGCACATCAGAAATAACAATGAATAAACAGAATGATGCGAAAAATGCATCAAAAATCATCATCTGCCGTCGCCATCGGGTTTTACTATCCAACCAGCCGATAATGGGTCCGCCGATGGCAACACCCACATAGAGCGTTGCAGTCACCAAAGTGGCTTTCACCAAATCAAGATGATGCGACCATTCGAAAAATGGAATTGCCCACAATGCAATAAAGACCGTGACGATACTAAACATTAATCCTGAATAAATGCCGTTAATCCACACGATAGGATTATGTATTAATTTTTTAAGACACACACGTATCGAAGCGCGTACCACCGTAGTCGCTGGCAATTTCTTTTGACGTGGCGCATTACGTACAATCAATACTAAAAAAAATGACAAAATGCCCGCAAAAATAGCGGCAATGAGCATGCAATGTCGCCAACCCATTTTTTGAATACACTGCGCCAACCAGAAATTGCCAATGATGGCACCTAACATTCCCGCTGTTTCGACGATTGCAGCCATCAATGCAAAACGGCGGATCGGAAACCAGATAGAAATCACATTTAAGCATCCAACAAAAGCGAATGCGGAACCAGCGCCCATTAAGATACGACCCAACAATGCAAATAATACGGTTTTTGCCGCAGCAAATATCAACCCGCCGATACAAACAAAAAATGCACCGCCACTCAAAGCGCCGCGTGGACCATACCGATCCATCAAAATACCCGCAGGTGTTTGTAACAATACGTAAATGTAATAATAACTGCTGACTAATACACCGCCACCAAAAGCACTTAATGCAAAGGTTTTCATTAGCGCGGAAATGACCTCACCAGATGATAGCTGCAAAAAAAATTGAAATAACACGAATACGGCTGCAACAAACCACACCCACCATGCTAATCGCATGCGTTTTTTCCGTGCAGTTTTTAATGCGCCCGGTTTCCAAAAACCACTCGTAGGAATAATGGGGTTTGAAGCGTTATTTACCGACATTTCGTGATGATGACCTGATCAATTTTTTGATATGCTAAGCGATCAAGAAGAAAATGCAAGTATAATAGTGTGAGTGTGAGTGTGAGTGTGAGTGTGAGTGTGAAAATCAGGGTGTACTTATGAAAACTTCTTTAACAATATTAAATAGCTTTAGCACGTTGAAATTCACAGGCGAAAAAACACAAACGTTTTTACAAGGACAACTCACCTGTGACATGCGTGAATTAACCGCTCACGGCGCACATTCGCTGGCAGCCGTTTGCGATCACAAAGGTCGCATGCTCGCCGATTTTTGGGTCGTGAATTGGCATAACGATTTTTTATTCGTATTACCACACAGTGTATCGGATACCGTGAAAAACCATTTGGAAAAATATGCTGTGTTTTCGAAAGTCCGCATTGCGCATGCAGAAAATTTTTTTATTGCCGAAATAAATACAGTTAACCCTGAAAAAAATGCTGCGATTTTTATTCATTTACCCGCTAAAAATAGATATTTAATCGTTGCTGAAAAAAATCCATTTCCAACGTTCGCAATCAATACGGATGAAACAGCGTGGAAAAAAAATAATATCCGCGATCAACTTTGCATCTTATATCCTGAAACCAGTTTGTTATTTACACCGCAAATGATCGCCCTTGAAAGCTTAGGCGGAGTCAGCTTCACAAAAGGGTGTTATGTGGGGCAAGAAATTGTGGCACGCACGCAATATCTTGGCAAACTCAAAAGACACTTACATCACCTAAAAATTGAAAGTAATCAATTAGTTAAACCGGGTGATGCACTAAAAAACGAAAAAAATGAAGCCATCGGAGTGGTTACTGAAGCTGTGAAATTCACCGAAAATAAGTACGAAATTTTAGCGGTTATTCAAGATCAAATGTTTTATAATGGATCGTCTTAAACAAACTCAAGGAAGATCCTTATGAAACCGACCCAATCTTTAGTTGTTATTTCTCTTTGTGCTGGCATGGCGTTGAGCGCGTTTGCAAATACCGCTAGCAATGCATGCGACCAAATCAGACAACGATGCACAAGCAATAACTTGTCTCAAGCTACTTGCGAAAGAAGAGTTGAGCAGTGTCATCACCAAATGGCAAAAAGACACGAACATCAAGTTCAAATGAGCCACAACCAACAAAACAACGCAGCAGCAGCAGCAGCAGCAGCGCCAACACAACAAAGAAGTCAGCCTTCTGCACAGCAAGCAAGTCCTCAAGCAAATGCACCCGCAACACAACAACCAAATCAATAGTTGCTTGAAAAACAGACTCGCTGGAAGTACTCCCTCTTTCAGCGAGTTTTTTTATAATAGGGCACGTCCCCATAGAAATGCCGCTTTTGCGGGCTTTTTTGTGATAATTCTCGTTAAAATGCTCGATGTACCCACCAGTGTCACCAAATCATAATAATGCGCAAATCGCTTACCTGACTCGTACTTTAAAAATCGCACCACGTGTTTTTTGAGATTCTTGAAAGCCATTGACAAGATCCGTTTGTAATTTCGTCTGCAACATATAAATGGAACGTCGCAAGGTGCAAAATACTTAACACACAACGTTCCAATATTGCGCGCTTGTTTACACGCGCGCTTCTTCTCGCATTTAACACACTCCGCTTTACATCAGACTTTATTAGCAGCGAGGACAAGCACAAGCGATAGCGCCTGCGCTATTTGCCTGGAACGCTGTAAGATCATTTTGCAGGGTAATACGCGCATGTTGCACGCTTGCTATCGCGCGCGCTTCTTTCGCTACTAATTAGCGAGACAGCGGTAATTACTTCACCGGCCGCAACAGCGGAAATAAAATAACATCGCGAATCGATGCACAATCGGCAAATAACATCACCAATCGATCAATACCAATGCCCTCGCCTGCTGTCGGTGCTAAGCCATATTCTAACGCAGTAATATAGTCTTGATCGAATGGCATCGCTTCATGATCACCTGCATCGCGCGCTTTCAGTTGTTCATTAAAACGATAGGTCTGTTCTTCAGGATCATTTAATTCTGAAAATCCATTTGCAATTTCTTGTCCACCGCAGAAAAATTCAAATCGATCAGTGACAAATGGATTTTGATCATTCGCACGAGCGAGCGGCGATACTTCTGCAGGATATTCGGTAATAAACGTCGGTTGCTTTAATTCACGTTCCACTAATTTTTCAAACAACGCCAATTGCACCGCCCCCAATTGCATGGTCGGCAATAAATCCACATGATATTTTTTTGCAAGCTGTTTTGCAGATTCAAAACTATCTAATTCTTTTTCTGTAATCTCAGGGTTTCTATACATAATCGATTCTTTGATCGTCATACGCGCAAACGGTTTTGAAAAATCGATTTGCGTACCCTGATACGTAATTTGTGTTTGTCCCAATATCGCTTCAGATAAATGACGAAATAATTTTTCCGTTAAATCCATCATGTCATGATAGGTTGCATAGGCTTGATAAAATTCAATCATCGTAAATTCAGGATTATGTCGCGTTGAAATACCTTCGTTACGAAAATTACGATTAATTTCGTATACCTTTTCAAAACCACCCACCACCAAACGTTTTAAATATAATTCTGGCGCGATACGCAAAAACAATTCCATATCCATCGCGTTATGATGTGTTTTAAAGGGTTTTGCCGCAGCACCACCCGCTTGCACTTGCATCATCGGTGTCTCCACTTCCATGAAACAATGCCCATCTAAAAAACGCCTGATTTCTGCCACCATTTTCGAACGAATTTGAAAAATACGACGCGCGTCCTCATTCACAATTAAATCAACATACCGTTGACGAAAACGTTGTTCTTGATCACTCAAACCATGATATTTATCAGGTAATGGACGTAATGCTTTGGTGAGCAACCTCAGTTGATCAACTTTAATCGACAACTCACCTGTTTTTGTTTTGAAGACAACCCCCTCAGCACCCAGAATATCGCCTAAATCCCAGTGTTTAAATGCATCATATATTTCTTCTGATAAAATATCGCGCGCTACATACAATTGAATTTTTCCGGACATATCTTGCAAATGTACAAATGCCGCTTTACCCATCACGCGGCGCGTCATCATACGTCCTGCAATTTTCACGCGAATATTTTTTTCAACCAGCCCATCATGATCAAGCATGTCATAATTATGATGAATATCTTGCGCTAAGGTGTCGCGCACAAAGTCATTAGGATACGCAATCCCCTGTTCACGCAACGCATTTAATTTTAATTTGCGCTGTACAATTTGTTCATTATGATCAACTGGATTTTCTAAGATTGCATTTTCTGCTGTATTTTTATCAGTCACAACGTTATCCTTTTTTACCACTCATTACATTGACGTTAATCTTAGGGGATGGAAGTTTGACGCACAAGCAGAGATTATAAAAAACGATAAACTACCGCCATCGTCATACGGGAAATACACACCAATTTTCCCGCTTCATTTTCAATTTTAATTTCCCAGACTTGTGTTTTATTGCCTAAATGCAAGGGTTTTGCAGTAGCTGTGACAATACCAGAAATAGCGGGACGCAAATGATTGGCATTAATATCCAATCCCACGCAATAACATACGGATTGATCAACACAGTAATTTGCCGCTGTACTAGCGACTGTTTCAGCCAGCGCTGCCGACACACCGCCATTTAAAAAACCCAAAGGTTGTTTAGTACGGTGATCAACAGGCAAAGTTGCCTTTAAATAATCCTCACCAAATTCCGTAAATTCAATGCCAATAAATGTTGCGAAAGTATTGGCAGAACGTTCCGCTAAGAGTTGATGGGTGATTGGCATTTTCCAGATTGACATGATGGGATTCCCTTATGATGAATGACATAATGGCGTGCATTTTGACAGTTTTTTTTTGAATTGAACACTAAGACGGACACCTCCTCAATTATTTTCATACGGCACAATTAATTCTAGGGGGCTTAATCGGTTCACTGATCACAACACTGACAATGGTCATTATTACGCATTCCGTTTCGCCTAACATTTACATTACCACCATTCCCATTTTTTGTTTATTTTTCTGGGATGGTTTAATTTTTTCGAATTTGCTCACACGTTGTGTATCGCAATACAGAGAATTTGCCGGGACCGCAGGTGCTTTGTTGGGTGGGTTGTTGAATATTTTAACAGCCATTATTACCACATTTTGCAGCTATTTTTGGAACTTGCATCACTTGTTTACCTTGAGTGTTATTTATTTCTCATTGATTTTTCTTGCGCTAACACTGTTTACGGTGTTTTTTCGAAATGCAACTGCTGATGGTTAGCACGGTTGTCCCATTATAATTTTGATTGTACTTTGAACGTCATTAGCAATGAATGGAAGCAAGAGCGATAGCGACTGCAACGTATGAAATGAACGCTGCTTTGCAAAAATCGTGTCTAACGACATACTGCGCTCTAAACATACGTTGCAGTCGCTATCGCTCTTGCTTCCATCAACTTCGTATCACACTCAACAATAAATTTAAATGGGACAGCCCTGTGATGGTTAGGGCCACGCACGCTTGACAAGAATCATTGAAATGACTTAGGTTGGCAACAAGCCCACGAAGTCTCAAGGACACCCATGAAAGCAAAGGATTCCCGCTCTTTTCCAACACAACAACCCTCTGTAATCCCTGTTTTTTTCGCCACAGAAATGTGGGAACGATTTGGTTGGTATATGATTCAAGCGTTGCTTGTTTTATATATGACGAGTCAGGTGTTTGGATTTTCCGATGCAAACAGTTATGCGATTCTTGGCGCTTTTTCTGCCATTTCTTATATCACACCGATTTTTGGCGGCTATATTGCCAGTCGCATTTTGGATTTTGAACATGCTGTCACCCTGGGCGGATTTTTATTGGCGATTGGTTATGCGCTTTTATCCTTACCGCATGAAAATCTTTTTTATATTGCGCTTGCGATCATTTCAATTGGTAACGGATTTTTCAAACCGAATATTTCAAGTTATTTAGGGGATTTTTATCAAAAAAACGATCCTTTTCGTGAAAAAGGCTACACCATTTTTTATGTCGGCATTAATGTGGGTGTTTTATTATCCACTGCTACATCAGGTTATCTCGTCCGTTATTTTGGATGGCATATCCCCTTCTTAATCGCCAGTATTGGTTTGTTAATCGGTACGGTGACCTTCGTATTTGGTTTGTATTATTTAAGAAATGCGAAGAATTACCATCGCATTAAGCCCTCCATCGCAAATAAAAAACCACTGGCAATCGCGCTCGTTTATCTTGCTGCTGTCGTGCTGACAATCATTTCTTATGAAATCATTCGACATCGCGCATTTGCAAACATTTTAATGCTCGGCGGCGGCTGTGTTATTTTTATTGCTTTAATTATTCATGCATTTCGCTACAACACAACTGCTCGCAATAAATTACTCGCTTGTATTTTCTTAACCATCATTTCCATCGTTTTCTGGGCGATTTTCTTTCAAATGTTTTTTTCGATGAATTTATTTATCGAACGTGCTGTGGGCCGACAAATTTTTAATGCCGTATTACCAACACCCTTGTTTATCAGCTTAGAATCTATTTTTATCGTATTGCTGGGACCTTGCTTTGCAGTACTTTGGCAACGCCTTTCTAAAAAAAATAAAAATCCCGGCGTCCCCCTGAAATTCTCGCTGGCTTTATTTTCGCTTGTCATTGCTTTTTTAATTGCGTACATCGGCACACAACATACCGCTGCAAATGGCGTCACCAATATGATTTATATCGTGTGCGCTTATTTGTTCATCACTGTGGGTGAATTATTATTGTCGCCCATTGGTTTAACCATGGTCACCGTTTTAGTGCCGCAAGAACTGGTAGGGCTTATGATGGGCGTTTGGTTTGTTGCGTTAGGACTCGGTGAAAAATTGGCGAGCGTCATTGCGGGTTATGCCTCCATTCCGAAAGAAATCAGTGCAATTCCCACGATGGATCAAATTTACGGACATGCATTTTTTCAATATGCCCTGTTATCGCTGGCGTGTGGTGTGGTCTGTTTGATTTGCGTGCCACTGCTCAACAAGTTAATTACTGAGAAGCAGTAACTGCGACAATCGCTACCCAACCTGATGCTTTAACGTCGCCTCAATGAATTTATCCAAATCACCATCCAACACTTTTTGTGTATCCGTTCGCTCAACCCCTGTTCGCAAATCTTTAATGCGCGCTTGATCCAGCACGTAGGAACGGATTTGACTGCCCCAACTGATATCCATTTTGGTGTCTTCAATCGCATCTTGTTTTTCACGTTTTTTTTGCATTTCCAATTCGTACAATTTTGCTTTTAATTGCTTTAATGCACTGGCACGATTTTTATGTTGCGAACGATCACTTTGACATTGCACCACCGTATTAGTGGGTATGTGTGTCATACGAATTGCGGAATCAGTTTTATTGACGTGTTGACCACCCGCGCCACTGGCACGAAAGGTATCCACGCGAACATCACCCATATTAATTTCGATTGGAATATCATCATCAATTTCTGGCGAGACAAACACAGCAGCAAATGAGGTATGACGACGATTACCTGAATCAAACGGCGATTTACGCACCAATCGATGCACACCCGTTTCGGTGCGCAACCAACCAAACGCGTAACTGCCTTCGACATAGACAGTCGCATGCTTAATACCAGCGACTTCACCGGCAGAAATCGATTCAATTGTCGCTGCAAATCCGTGTTGATCACACCAGCGTAAATACATGCGCAATATCATTTCTGCCCAATCTTGCGCTTCGGTGCCGCCCGATCCCGACTGAATTTCTAGGTACGCATTGTTCGCATCCATTTCGCCTGAAAACATGCGTTGAAACTCTAGTCGCTCAACGTGTTTTTCAATCTCATCCACATCAGTTTTAATATCATCGAACATCGCGTCATCGTTTTCTGATTTGGCAATGTCGAGTAATTCATCCGCATCTCTTAAACGCTGTGTGATTTTTTCTAATCCTTCCACATTGATTTCTAATTGCGCGCGCTCTTTTCCCAATACTTGCGCTTTTTCAGGCAAATTCCAAATGTCCGGATCTTCAAGTTCACGACGCACTTCGATCAATCGACGTTTTTTTTCATCGAAGTCAAAGCGTCCTCCGAAGTGACTCTGTACGCTCACTTAAATCACGTATTTTCTCTACCACTGGATTGACTTCGATCGACATAGAAACCTCAAGGATTATTTTTGTTGCATATTACGCGAAACGGCGCACGCATTCCTGCGAAACATATAATATTTCCTTCAGGTTTGTCTTGTAAAGTTAACAATAAAACCACACATCATAACACTCACTGGGTTGGAAAATACTATGTCACGTTTAACAGGTCTTTCTACACAACAATCTCTAGGAGATTGCTTGACTTTGGCGTTTAGCAAAAACACAAATGGCACAGACATACGGTTACGGGATGAATTAATTTATAACCTTACCATTGGTTTTAATCAGCGCGCTGGATTGATTACGATGAGCAAAACACGGTTCTACTACCTTGAAATGTTATTAAATAATTTCCCCGAGGTAAAAAAAGCTGTTAATGATTTTTTTCAACAGCACTACCAGGTTGCTAATTTCGTAGAGCAGCTTATGACTCTCTATCAAGGAAAAAATGGGATTCATTGTTATTCCTTGCAACAGTTGCGTGGCACACCATCAGGAGGCGCGCCTGTTTATGCTCGACCAACTGTATTGCCCACGCAGCAACTGTTCAGACCCCCTAGTACTGGTTCTTTTAAAGTACAGGAGTGTGATGAGGATTTTCGCCCTATTAATAATAAAAAATAATATTTTGTCTTGAAAAATCAATCAGCAATTCCAAGAAAGACTGTTAACAGTCTTTCTATCTCTAAAAGCTCAAAGTCTGTTATTTGTCCCACACATTGGTTAATCGTGTATTGTATTTTTCTGCCACGTTTCTCATACTTCTTGCCTGGGCGCATTTTGTTAACTCACACTTAATCTTTCCTTCAGGATTTTCATTTATACTGGTACTCATTCTAAAATCCATAAACCGGAGTATTGAATGTCAAGAAATCAAGCAGCAGCGGCAGCCCCTAGTGAGCCAAGCATTGAAGAATCAACACGCAAAATATTATCCCTTGCCCGAAAAAGTAAAGCCGTAAGAGCTGAGCTAGTGCGGATTTTAGAAGAATCCCAAAAGGATCCTTGCGTTCTTAGCGAAGTATTCTTTGGCTGCAACCTTGCGCTAACCGATGCGCAAAAAACAGCGTTTGAGGCTGAAAATGGTTATGGTATTGATAATATCCCCAGCCGAACAAATGCCTGTGACTTTGATGATAAGAGCTTTGATAGATTGTATGAGTGCGTCTCTGCAACCCCCGACGTTAGCCAATTACTAACGGCAGACCATATTGGAACATTGTGCTGCATTATGACAGATCGAGAGTGGGTTCAAAGCGCATTTACCAGTATGATAGCCGCGAACGACGTTCTTAAAGTGATGAAAAATTATGATATTGAGTGCTTTGCGAATCGCTATGCATACCCTGACACTACTGACATACAGGTATCTATACCAGACAAGCTTACGGAATACTTGTTATCTTTGGCATCTGCTGAATATAATCATTCGCTTGCATGTGCTCAAGTTACGTTATTTTCTTTGTTTCAGAAAACATATCATTCTTCATCACCGGACGGCGATGAAGCAGTGGCAGTGCTTAGTAAAACACTTCCCCTGTTGAAAGAGGCGCAATTTCTTGATGTTGGACACGGAAAAGAAGAGGCGGCGGCTGGAGTTAAAAGCGCATGTAACCCATAAAATTGTCATGTCGATTAAGAAAAAGGTCTGTTGTGGGCTATAATTACGGCAATTGAATGTACTGATATATAAAAAGGTGATTAGACATGTCCAAAATTGATTTTTTAGGAAAAGACGCTGCTGCCGTTGCCGCCAATTTTAATGCATTGAAAGATATACCAAAATTCGACAGTCCCAGATACAACGAAGTTAGGGATGCAGCAAAAGTAGCGGCAGCTCCAGCAGGAGCGGCAGCGGCAGCAGCTCCACCACCAAAACCCATTATCTATTACGATCCAAAAATATATGGCAATGATCCAGTAGTAGCCCAAAAACGTGCTATGGCAACATTAGGGGCGAGTTCTACCCGAGGTAATGAGGGGCCGTCAAAAGATGCCTTTAAAGAAGGGGTTAATGCTAAGCACCGCATGATCAGCGGGGAAGTTGAATTTAAAGCGACAGAACAGGGTCCAATTGTTGGTAAAAGTTTCAAAGCAGTTGTTAGTACGATATGCGCACCCAATGGGATGCAAAAAAAAGGTGCTGGAAGCCCAAGCTGTTCAGAGGACATAGCATTTTTTTTCAAAGATGGAAAAGTAGACGTAAAAAAATATAAAGATGTGATGAAGCTTGAATACGCGCGTGTATTAAAGTCACAAATTGAAGCTGGAGTTGAGGTGGTTGTTATACCGCCAGTGGGCATGGGTTTGTTTATAAATACGCTATCACCAACTGAGCAGAAAGAAGCAAGGAAAGCGAATTATGCTGCCATGCAGGAAGCAATTAGCGATATGGGTGATGATGAGAAAAAGCAGCTAAAGGGAGATGATGAGAAAAAGCAGCTAAAGGGAGTTGTTCTGTGTGGTAAAGAGGCGACACAAGACGACATCGCCAAAAACGC
>Ga0155584_1093_pt1 | contig 14639 bp, 11 predicted proteins | sample RifCSPhighO2_12_FD_107241 | JGI IMG/M metagenome (GOLD analysis project Ga0155584, IMG submission 107241) | Gammaproteobacteria bacterium RIFCSPHIGHO2_12_FULL_40_19
CAGTAGAATCTTTGCCGCCTGATAGACACACCATCACGCGGTCGCCTTTTTCGATCATTTTAAATTCTGAGATGGCTTTGCTGACGTAGTGGATTAATTTTTTTTCGACTTGGGATGATTTCATAGGGTGATTCTCTGTAAAAGCTTACTCGACAAAATGGAACTTAACACACAACGTTCAATGCATACTGCGCGCTTGCTATCGCGCGCGCTTCTCTTCGCATTTAACACACTTCGCTCCGCACCATACTTCATTAGCAGCGAAGGAAGCACAAGCGATAGCGCCTGCGATACACGAATGGAACGCCGCAAAGTCGTCATGCAAAATACTTAGCAACACTCCATCCCCATCACTACTTACCCGGCACATCACCCCAAATCACTTTATGCAATTGCAATTGAAACCGTACCGGCAAGTTATCTTCAATAATCCAATCGGCTAATATTTTATTTTCTAACTGCTGATAACTCGGAGAAAACAACACTTCACATTTTTCAGTCAACTTAAATTGCGCCATAATTTTTTTTGACCATTCATAATCGTTGCGATCACAAATCACAAATTTAATTTGATCATGCGGCAAGATATATTTGATATTTTCAAAATGATTTTTAGCGGATTCTAATGAACCTGGTGTTTTAATATCAACAATTTTTACAACACGGGGGTCAACATTGGCAACATCTAGTGCACCACTGGTTTCCAATGAAACTGAGTAGGCGCGATCGCATAATACTTTCAATAAATCCAAACATTCTTTTTGTGCAAGCGGCTCACCACCCGTAACGGTAATATATTTCGTACTGTATTTTTCGATGGTTTGAGTAATTTCATCAATAGACATATTTTTTCCACCGGAAAAAGCATATGCCGTATCACAATATCCGCAACGCAGCGGACAACCTGTCAGTCGCACAAATACGGTGGGCAATCCTACTGTTCTGGTCTCTCCCTGTAATGAAAAAAATATTTCGGTGATTTTCATAGGTTTACTCGCTTTTAACACAGCATTCCAATCCACAATGCGCGGTCGCTATCGCTCGGCTTCTATTCCTGCTTAACAAACACCGTTCCAGAAAACAAAAAAACCCGCTGAACGTTTCCATTCGCGGGTTTCCCTGTACTAACGAAAACTTCAAATTAGAAGTAAACGCCCACTTGTGCTGTAACCGTGTTGCTATTTTTTCCAGTACCCAAAATCGGTGCTGTTGCGCCACGACCTGTTGCAATTGCTGATGCAGCATAATCTTGTGCGTAATCATACTCAATGCTTTCTGTCGTTTCGCGCCAGATACTGGTGTTCACAAATACAGAGTATTTATCTTGTGGCAAGTTCAAAGCCAACGCTTCCCAGGTGTGACCAAAACTAACACCGAGGGTTGTGCCATATTTCTTCGCGAAGAATGGCAAGAGGTAATCCATTTCTGCATGCATCGATCTTGGTAATGCACCTGCACCGTTGTATTGCAAATCAGCTGGTGAATAAGGGTCAATTGCACCTAGGTATTCACCCATCACGCTCACGTTACCCACAGTCACTTGTCCGTGCCCATCAAAACCGTTCACTGAATGCACTAAATTGTTATTACTTGCATTCGAGGCAGGTTGCGACACAGCAAAACCACCAAATTGGCCGCCTGTTGTTGCGATACCGTTATTTTGTTGACCTTGCGCATCAGCAACGTTAGATACCCAACCAGCACCAAAACTGTAGTTATTGTCATTCCCAAACAGTTTTTTAAACGCAAGATTTGCGCCGCCTTGTTTAAACAAATCATTGCCGCCTGACGTTTGACTACCGGAGAAACCGTATATCGATCCGTACAACCCATTATCCAAGCTAAATCCTAACAAAGCCGTAGGAGAAAGAATTCGTCCCATAGACATTGTTACGGGCGTATTCACCATGCCGTTTGCATAACGACCGTAAGGCACGTACATCAAACCACCCGTGAAATACACTGGGGCGACATTGAGATTACCAATTGTAGCGAAACCACGGCTTAAGTAGATGGTTGAATTGGGTGCGCGGTTACCAGTGCTGACAGGCGCGCCATTAAAGCTCATAGACATAAACGCAGTTGCCCAAGAGCTTGCGATCGCGTTCATATCTAATTCAGCAGCGGAAAGGCTGATACCATCCGTTGCTTTTGTGCCAAACCCACCATTTGAAAATGCTTGTCCCTGCACAGAACCGCTAAGCTGTAAAATTGGGCGATCCAGTGTGTAACCTTCCGCTGTCATTTCATCCATAATTACTTTCTTTTGATTCAACAACGTTAAATCTTCATTCATGCTGGATAGGTTATATAACAAATCGGAGCCATCATACGCTGTTTTTTTGTATAAAAATGGGGTTGTTGTCACAGTCACAAAGTGTGGCCATGGCGTAAATGGGGCACCTGCAACATGCGTATATTCGGGTTCTTGAGTCGGAACATTCTGTGAACTTACTTTTTTCGATGCGCGATGTGTATGTTTTTTATTTTTTAGCACCGCTACTTCTTTTTGTAGTGCCTTGGTTTCCGCACTCAGCTGATTCACTTGCGCTGTTAATGCCGTCGTTGATTCTGCATTATTATCTGCTGCAAAACTCGATGCAGATAAAGCAAATGCTGCTAATGCAGTCATCGGTAAAATCACTCTTTTCACTGTGATGAATCTCCATAGTATTTTAAAGAGCCGAAATCATAACGCTATTTTTTCAAATTTGCTACAATGTTTTTCAATTCAAACGAGTGCGAAAAATATGATCAGTTTCACAATCATTCAGCCTGACGATTGGCACTGTCATTTACGGGATGAAATATATTTGAAGCGTACAGTAGCTGATACTGCTGCACAATTTAAACGCGCCATTGTGATGCCGAACCTTCTCTCACCCATTGTGAACGTCGCACAAGCATGTGAATATAAAAATCGCATCGCACAAGAAATTCCGAGTGACTCTGATTTTCAACCGCTCATGACTTTGTATTTAACGGAACATTTATTGCCCGAAATAATTAATGATGCAAAAAAATCAGGCGTCGTTTTTGCATGCAAATATTATCCTGTTGGCGCTACGACCCATGCATCTGCCGGTATTTCTGATTCAAAGAAAATTTTTGGTTTATTGGAGGAAATGCAATCAGTCAATTTACCTTTGTGTGTTCATGGTGAATCTATTGCAAAAGACGCCGATATTTTTGATCGCGAAAAATTATTTTTAGCAGAATTAAACACTATTTTAAAAAATTTTCCAAAGCTACGTATCATCTTAGAACACATTTCCACAAAAGCAGCCGTGGATTTTATTTTAGATGCACCGAAAAATTGTGCAGCGACAATTACACCGCATCATTTACACTACAATCGCAATGATTTATTTCATCACGGTATTCGTCCGCATTATTATTGCATGCCGATTTTAAAACGGGCCGATGATCAACATGGTTTAATTCAAGCAGCGATCAGTGGCAATCCTAAATTTTTCTTAGGCACCGATAGCGCACCCCACGCACAAGAAAAAAAAGAATCGGCATGTGGTTGTGCTGGCATTTATTCCGCGCACGCAGCCATCGCATTTTATGCGGATATTTTCGAGCAACAGCATGCATTAGATAAATTAGAAAATTTTGCGAGTGTGTTTGGCGCAGAATTTTACGAGCTGCCCATTAATAAAAATAAAATCACCTTAATTAAAAGTCCACATGTCATTCCCGAAACATTATCTTTCGGTGATACACAATTAATTCCCATGAAAGCAGGAGAAACTGTATTTTGGCAAATTCAACGCTGATGCATATAAACAAACGTTTTGACGGTTATTTACCGATTGTTATCGACATTGAAACGAGTGGTGTTGATTATCAAAAAAATGCGATTTTAGAAATTGCAGCGGTCACTGTCGATTTTAATGACGCTGGCGTACTGATTCCCGTTGGTAATTTTGCGTGTCACGTCACGCCATTTGAAGGTGCGCGTTTAGATGACGCCGCTATGCAAATTACCGGCATCGATCCCTTTCATCCGTTTCGATTTGATATCAGCGAACACGATGCGCTGACACAATTATTTCAATTTGTCGAAAAATCGTTGGATTTAACAGGGTGTCGCCGCGCTGTATTGGTCGGTCACAATGCGCATTTCGATTTATCATTTATTTTAATGGCTGCAAAACGCTGCAAATTTAAAGCAACCCCGTTCCATGCTTTTACTGTTTTTGATACAGCCACTTTATCCGGATTAGTTTTTGGAAAAACGGTATTAGCAAAAGCGTTACGTGCGGCGCGATTAGGCTTTGATAAAAATGAAGCGCACTCAGCGATTTATGATGCGAGAAAAACAGCGGAATTGTTTTGTTGTATTGTGAATAAGGTGAAGGTGGGAGTGGGAGTGTGAGTGTGGGTGTGGGTGTGAGTGTGAGTTTCGAGGTATAATTAATTAATTATTTTTTTACTAACGCATCGAAATGGCAGTTAAAAAACATATAACCCAACTATACCTCGAAACTCACACCCACACTCACACTCCCACCTACTTACAAACTACCCGCATGTTCCGCCAAATAAGCCGCCACACCCGTTGGTGATGCTGTCATTCCTTTATCGCCTTTTTTCCAATTCGCTGGGCACACTTCGCCGTGTTTTTCAGTGAATTGCAATGCATCGATCAAACGCAAAATTTCGCTCATGCTACGACCTAATGGCAAATCGTTGATGATTTCTGAACGCACAACACCTTTATCATCAATAATAAATGCGCCACGCAGTGCTACGCCCGCTTCAGGGTGTTCAACACCATAACTACGCGCAATGGTATGTGCAACGTCGGCTGCCATCGTGTATTTCACAGAACCAATACCGCCTTTATCAACCGGTGTATTGCGCCATGCGTTATGTGTGAATTGTGAATCGATTGATACCGAAACCACTTCCACATGACGCGCTGTAAATTCGGGCATTGCATGATCCAACGCAATTAACTCAGAAGGACATACAAACGTGAAATCTAAAGGATAAAAGAAAACAAGTGCGTATTTGCCACGAGTTGCTTCTTTAAAACAATATTTATTGACAATTTCACCCGTACCTAAGACCGCAGGAACTGTAAAATCAGGGGCTTGACGACTAACTAATGACATAATGCTCACCTCATTCGATTAAAATAAGCCAGGAATTTAGCCTAAAAAATAGTCAACAATCATAATCAATATCAGAACGATATGCAAATTAATGAATAAACTCGCAATTAGAAAAAAGTTTTGAAAAAATGTAACTGCTCACTCTGTGAGAGGGAAACGCCGCTGTTCGAGTAATGATGCGCGAGCAGATACCCCCTAAATACACATCTTTTTATCAGGAGATTTAAATGAGATTAAATATCGCAAACAGACAGTTATATGAAATTGTATGTGTTTTGCGCTTGCAGCCTATGATCATGCAGCAATTAAAGAATGCGGATCCTGCTACTCCTCTGGCTCTGGATACAGGAATACTCACAGATACTACTCGACTGATGACCGCGACGCTATCCGAAAAAATAGCCAACATTGGTGAATTACGAAAGCTTATGCCGACTTTGCAAGTTGCGGAAATGATTTCCCGAATTTTCTCGTTTTCCGATCATCTCTCAGAGTTTTTAGGAAGCGTTGTAAGCTTAGTAGACGCATTCAATAAGCGAGAAGACCTCGCGGTACAGCATGCGACTTTAAATTTAGATCCAAACAACTTTTTTGGCGATCGGCAGCCGATAGTTGATGATATTTTGAAGTTGCCTCTTGCGGATATGGTGCCCGAAATGATTAGGTTGTATAAACAGCGGAAGTGTGGACAGCTGCCTTGGAGAACAGCGTACGTCGCAGAGATAGCGTTAAGCGCTGCTGCTAAAGATAACGACGATTATACTGCTGCCGCAGCAGCAGCGCCTCCTGCTGGTGTTTCCTTTGCAGAAGTGCAACATGTCTATCACGTTGTTAATAAAGCTTCTTTACGCCTAAAGGCATTGTTGGATGACACCGCATATCAAGATAAATGGTTAAGAGTCTATGTGTCTAGCGCTGATTCTTTAAAAAAGGCATTCGATGTCTTTAGCAAAATTGTGTCCCCTATGCGCGATATACTAAGACATCGTATCAATGGTGATAATGAGCTGGTGATTGAAGGTAAAGCACGTTCTACAGAATTCATCTCAGCAATGTTATTCAATAATTCTACTTGTCCAGATGTGTTACGAAGCTGCCTAGCATGTGTGTTTGATGGTGCGACAAAGGCTTGGAGCTATATCGTGTCTCCTCCTGTCACGCTTGCAGAAAAATTACCGGTACAAGACAGTACGCGTGGGGTACAAAGCTGCGGATTGTTCAGTGCGGCGACACCACCGCGTGTTGAACCTCTAGGTACTAAAGGTAACGATGATGCGGCGGATAGCACAGCAGCGCCGGCTGGAAAAACCGTATAAACCGTTTCTGTGCGCTCGTTAAATTGCTGTTATCAAACCCCGTGTTGTTTTTTAGCTGCACAGTCTTTTTTGATTTGCAGTCTGAGCAGTGCATGGCGGTCTCCTGTAGTCGAGTAGCCCCTGATTACTCAGGAGGTCGAAGAAGGACTGGTAATTTTTACTTAATGTTTTACTGTTATGATGATTGACAGAGATATAAGTAATGGCTGGAGAGTGCTATGAGTCGTGAATATCAAAAACAATTGTTATTGAATGCCATGGCAGGACTTGATGCTGCAGGAATGAGTGCGAAAAAAGCATCGCAGAGCGATAAAACAAACGGTAAAACAGCTAATAATCGACCTGGCAATGCACAAAACAGGAACAATGCGGAAAATTTAGAACCTAAACTGGACGTGTTGAAAAATTTAATTAAAGGCGCAAAAAAAAGTGGTTGGCATAGCTCAAAGGCAACAACAGCAATGGCTTTGTCTATCGCTGTGTTTTCTGCCATTCATTTCGACGAATTTGATGATGCTGCACAGAAATTGATTCAAACCGCACTGCAAGGATTCCATGATCCACTAAATTCTCAAGCTAACCTACCTGATAATGAAAAAAGGAAAGTGCTTTTTTCAGGATTAAGAAGAGATTCGAATATTGCTTTTGGGTGTAGGGAATTCTTGAGTCGCTGTCGCTATCAAAAAGATGCTGTTTCTGGTTTTTTAGCTAGGTACACAAAAATACTTTTGAATGGTGGTAATCTTGCTGTTTTTGATAAAGAAAGTGAAGTAGGGCAACTTCCATATCTGGATTTTTTGATCGCAGATAATTCGTTTGCCCATGCTCTATTCCAGTTATTGAAAAATAACGGCTATGCAACGCCTCTGAACCACAACTCCCAAAATATTTCGGTTGTAGTCAGCCCATTCTTTTCTCCTTTAAAAAAAGAGACGGATGGAACGATAACTCAAATTGCACTACAGGCCGGCGGATCTGCGCACCACAATGCCATCGTGTGCATTTGGAAGCAAGGGGTTGATAAAAATGGTTTATTCGTTCAACCGGGCATCGCGCCGCATCATTATAGATTTTATAGAACACTGTGCGATGCGGATAATTGTTTGCAAAACATCCGTTTTCTGCTTCTTGGAAACGGCAGGGAAATAACCTCAGACGAACGCGAAAAAATTAAGGAAGGTGCGCTGATAATACTGCGTCAAATATCTTTGCCTAATTATCAGTGGAAAGTAGAATGGTATGATAAAAACCATCCAAGCGGAGTGGATATCAATGATGACGTTGATGACATTACCTCAGGCGGTGAGTGCGATTTAGAACCATTTGATTCCGACGATTCTGATGATTCTGATGATTCTGATGATAATACAACGACGGCTAATCCAATAAAGATTTCAAGGGATGCGGGTGTCGCACGAGCAGCAGAGCCAGTGAATGGCATCGTATTAAACTCTGCTGGAGCTGTCTCCGCTACACTGAAAGGGAAAACTAAGGAAATTTTTAATTTGTTTACTTATATACATCGTGAGATCGCTATTGATCCATCCGAGTATGCTAATAATGTACTTTGTAGGGATGCGCTTATCAAGCTAGTAAAATTTGCTGCTATCAATAACAGTTTTGAGTACTTGACGATTGTAACGCAAGAAATTCTTGTTTCAACATATTCTAGTAACCCAGATAATCGACAAGATATGCATAATGCCCTGCAGGAAATGATAACCGCTGAGCATGAGTTGAGTTTTTTCAACCTCAGCAGTTGTCATGATGAAATGCAACAATATGAAAGACTCAGGCGTCAAATTGACCAGTATTTATCTGAGCCCCTTCCTGACTTTTCCTTTGTAGGCCAACCACAAACTGGCGGAGAGTGTTGTGCGAGATCGCCACACGAGTTTTTCCGGTGGCAGTTATTTTTTGCAGGCTTTATGCAAGGAATGACTGACCTTGATAAGCTAAAAAGACTGACTAATGATCTAGCAAGTAAACAATGGGAGTTTGCAAAAAATAATGGGCATGGTGAGTGTGTAGCGAATATACAACATCAGTTGACGTTATTGGATCAGTCGAAAACCGCTAGTGCACCACTGAGCGTAACCCAAGCGGGAATATTTGCTAATCATCATTCCAATTTATTTAAGGATGTTGCAGCTAAGAACGTTACAATTAAGGTATCCACATCTTTGGAAAAGTTAACAGTGCTTATGTTAGCGCAAGATAATCAATCCATTTTTTTATATGCTGGAGCTTCTGAATATGAAGCATTAGTAGGTGTGTGTGTTCGCCAACATCATGAAAAATGGACGCGCGGAGGATGGATGGGCAATGGAAGTACTGTCACGCTTGTTGACCAATTTGGCTCTAAATTGTTTGGTGGTGTTTATGTGTGGATACCGTTAATGGTCTTCAAAGAAATAATTGAAAATCACAAAAAAAAAGAGCCGGACAACACCGTATTGCCACCACCTTGTGAGCCAGGTGAAATCGCTTTATTTGAAAATCGTCATGAGATCGCGAAACACCTCAATGTGAAACTTCCAGCGGGATGTGATAAGCAGTCTCCACACTCAATGGCACTACCTTAAGTGAAGGCAGTGGGAGTGCTGTGCCACAGAACCGCGCACGCAGCGTAGTGTAGTAAGCGGATCAATACCGATCCGCGAACGAACGCTACGCTGCGTGCGCGGTTCTGACCGCATTACATGCTTAAGGTAGTTGACAATTCGCATGGAAAAAACATTGAAAACAATCTATATATAACCCGTGAACGCATGAAGTTGCGAATAATAATCCTTGTGAGGTGTGTGATGCGTGACTGGAAAAAAAAATTTAATGATATAGAACAACAAGTTGGTAAGTTTTCGACCTACGCAACTAATGATGGCAGGACAATGGCAGATATTCCTTTGGGGGAAAAACCCGCAGGAGCACTCCTCATGCAGATGTTGGGCAAGACGATGGATAATTTTGATCTTGATGCGCATCTAACAAAGACTCCCATTGAAGGGCTCCATGCCGGCACTGAGAACGTAACTTTATCCAACTCTTTTTCACCAGAGCTAACGATAGCAGCGGGTCGACTTCAGAAATTGCATAAAAGCGCTCGGGTGTATTTAAATCCAGCCATATGGACTGCCGATGAATACAAGCACTATGTAAAGGAGATGGCTGAAGAACATGATGTTAGAAAAAGTCCGAATGGAATTGCTTACCAAAACAGAGGTGTTGGTGTTTGTCACGCACAGCGGGTTGATATGTTGGTTGATTATCAGAAGATAGGGGAATTAGCACTTGCGGCACCCAAAAAAGGAATAATTGGACTTGATGATAACGCAATTTTAATGCTTTCTGCACCGGCGTTAAATTTTAATGATGGGCTCATATCCAAGCCAGGCAATCCAGATGAGAGGGTTCAATATGGCGTAGCTAGCGAATTAACTTTAGAACAACGAAAATCGTATACTCTAGGTATGTATCGCCTATTGTTCTCTATAGCCGTTGATAATGGATGTACGCATATCTGTATGCCAGCTGCTGGCGTGGGTATTTTTTTAGGTGATCCCAATTTGTATTTTCCATTGCTGATGCAGGCTGCAAAAGAATTCCCAGAATTGAATATCATTTACCATCCGGGGCACCCTAAAAATAATACCGCTTTTCAAAAGGCGCTTGCAGAATCGAAAGCTGATAATGTCGTGCAAGCAACAAAAGACGTTTTTGCTATCGCTGAAGCGTTACGCCAGAAAGGTGTTAACGTTGCGCTACACAATCCCTCAGATGCAGATGTGGTGTATGGCGTTTATGACGTTGGCGAGTATTGGAAAACAGCCAGGACTCTTGGGACAGGTTTTGCTGGGGAAGAAAATGCTGCTTGTGTAACGTCATGCGTTATCGGTAGTCGCGGCTTAAATCCTGATGCGTACGATAAAAGAGTAACTGTTTCAGAGCGTATGCAAAAATATTTACAATCTGACGCTATTAATATTGACCATTTGAATAATGCGCTGAAAACACAATTGGGTATTTCATTTGATGTGTTTTCTTACGATTCAAGAAAAAGGCTTGTTACCTGTCCTTTAAACGCCTCCTTGTATTACCCGATCAGGGATATTGTATATCTTAAAACCATAGCGGGGAATATGGGTGTAGACGAGCAGAAATCATTAATATTGAATCAAGATCAAGCTAAAAAATTGAGCGATGCAATTGCTAAAGAAGGCGGAATCGAAAAATTTGTAACACACATTACAGAACAGATCCGCGTTGGTATGCTAGCGTTGATTGAGGATCTTTTTGATGTGCAGTATAAACGCAGGCCTGGTTACGAAGCTGTAATGGAGCAAATGCAAAATAAAATAGCTGCTTTAAAACAACATTGCAGTAGTGCATTTACATTTAATAGTGTGCTCCAAGAATTTAACGAGCTGCGTAGCGAGATCAAAACACAACTCGCAGTGAGTAATTTTAATGCGATGTTGAAAGCGTTGATGGGTGATCAAGCGCCAAAGATTGATACGTTTCCAAACCCATCCAGATATGTCATGAGTGCAATATTACTACCCGAAGTTGCAATCGCACTTCAAAAGACGCTAGCAACTCACGGAATGCGTCACGCTCAGCCGGCAGATAATTGGGACCATTGTTTTGTTACCAAAACCCGTTGTACAGTGCCACAAGCGTTTTTAATGAGATTCGCTGACCCAGAGTACGCAAGTCAATTCAATCAGGAGGCATTTGTCAATCATTTGAGATTTGAAATTCAAACATCAGTACAGAATGTATTAGAGATCGTGACAAAAAGCGATACGTTGCACCCAACGCATTTTATGACACTTACTCTGAAAAAAATGCTGGAGCTGAGTACGACAGCGCCAGTTGCAGAATTGATAAGGCTATCGGAACGGTTCAATGGACCAGAGTTTAGTTATCCAACACTAATACAAGTGCGTGATGGTAAGATCACTTCTGAAGCGTTCGTTAAGAGTAAATGTCAGCAGATTTGCGAGGGCTACAACTCTGATAATAAATCACAATCAGTTGCTTTTCGATATGGTAGCGACAATACAAACGCTTTATGGATTCATTTTTTGACAGCAGGGGGTGAACCACCAGCGATACAGCCGAAAGGTACGTTAGTAGAAATAATGGAAAAAGCAGGTGTGATGTCAAGTGGGTGGGTTGATAAAGATTTTAAAAAGGCTGTACGGGAAGCGCGTACCGATCAGCCAGCGGCTGAGGGTCCCAAGGTGAAGTGATAAATCCTTGGCATTGCCGCAGGGGTAGACGATAAACTTGACGTAGCTCATGGCACGTGATGATCGCAAAATCTGTGTAAAGCTTTGGCGTGCCTGTGCCGTCGTAGATTCACACCCCCACTCCCACCACCCTATTCACACAAAGAAAAATACGCTATCGTGTATCACAATATTTCAAGGAGGCACAAAAATGGCATTTGAATTACCTGCTTTACCCTACGAAATGGATGCGCTCGCACCGCACATTTCTAAAGAAACACTAGAATATCATTACGGCAAACATCATCGTGCTTATGTGATTAATTTAAATAATTTAGTAGCTGGTACTGAATTTGAAAATATGACGCTCGAACAAATCATGGCAAAAGCAACCGGCGGTATTTTTAATAACGCTGCACAAATTTGGAATCACACCTTTTATTGGCACAGCTTATCCCCGAAAGGCGGCAACGAACCGAAAGACGAGTTGGCTGAAAAAATCAAACACACGTTTGGATCAATTGAAGAATTTAAAACCGCTTTTACCAAAGCAGCTGCTACACAATTCGGATCGGGTTGGGCGTGGTTAGTCAAAAATAATTTGGGCGAATTAGAAGTCGTGCAAACTGGCAATGCAGGGAATCCGTTATTGGATGGCAAAAAACCATTATTGACATGCGATGTCTGGGAACATGCTTACTACATTGATACGCGCAATGATCGCGCCGCTTACATCAACAATTTTTGGAAGTTGGTAAACTGGCAGTTTGCTGAAAAGAATTTGGTATCCGCGTGAGTGTAATCAATATTCTTATCAACGGCGCAAACGGTAAAATGGGCAGCACTACTGTTGCTGCCATCGCGCATGAAAAAACGTTACGATTAGTGGCAACAACCCACCGCACTGATGATTTAATGCAAGCCATTAAAACCCATCATGCCGATGTTGTCATTGATTGGACTGCGCCCGCCAGTGTTTTTGACAACACACAAAAAATAATTGATGCCGGTGCAAGACCTGTTGTTGGCACGACAGGATTAACGCCCGAACAAATAAAAATATTATCTGAGCAATGTGCGGCGAAAAAAATCGGCGGCATTATCGCGCCCAATTTTTCTATCGGCGCCATTTTAATGATGAAATACGCACAGGATGCCGCAAAATATTTTCCTGATGTGGAAATCATTGAATATCATCATCCGAAAAAATGGGATGCGCCTTCTGGCACTGCAAAAAAAACAGCCGAATTAATTGCAACTATTAAAAAAGAAAAAAATACGAGCGCTGCTATTGACGCTGAGTTAAAAAATAATGTTGCGCGTGGGGAACTGTATCACAACATTCCTATACACTCGGTTCGCCTAACCGGCGTGTTTGCGAACCAACAGGTTATTTTTGGTGGCAATGGAGAAACGTTCACGCTACAACATCATGCAACAGACCGCCTTGCGATGATGCCAGGCGTTTTTTTATGCTGCAAAAAAGTAATGGGACTAGATGGTTTGGTCTATGGATTGGAAAGTTTAATATAAAATAAACTTTTGGTGCAATCACGGCTGCAATCGCGGTTCCGAAACATCCAATTCTTTCGCTGCCTTCACTTCATCCAATCGGCCCACCGGCGTTGTATACGGCGCACCCTTTAATTTTTCGGGATTTTCATGTGCCTCGATGTAAATTAATTGCATGACTTCAACAAAACGATCCAACGTTTTTTTACTTTCTGTTTCTGTCGGTTCAATCAATAAACATTCTGAAATTAAAAGCGGGAAATAAATCGTGGGCGCATAAATACCGTAATCCAATAATCGTTTTGCAATATCAAGTGCCGTCACACCTGTTTTTTGTGTGAGTGGTTTTGCTGTAATAATAAATTCGTGACTCGCACGACGATTGGGAAATGCTAACGTATACCCCACCTTTTCCAATTCTTTCATTAAATAATTGGCATTCAATGTTGCAAATTGACTGGCGCGTTTTGCACCTGATTTGCCAAGCAATCGCAAATAAATGTGTGCACGCAATAAAACACCGCTATTTCCCATAAAACATGACAATCGTCCAATAGATTTTGGACGTTCTTTTTTAGTCATCCAATAAAATCCATGCTCTCCTTTCCCAACCATCGGTGTCGGCAAATACGGTTTTAATCGATCATTCGCAGCAACCGGCCCAGAACCGGGGCCACCACCACCATGCGGTGTTGCAAACGTTTTATGGCAATTTAAATGCATCACATCAAATCCCATATCACCGGGTCGCACCTTACCTAATATCGCGTTTAAATTCGCGCCATCGTAATATAATAATCCGCCAGCCTCATGAACGATTTTTGCAATCGTTAAAATATGTTTTTCAAATACCCCAAACGTGGAAGGATTGGTTAACATAATCCCCGCCGTTTTGGGACCCACTGCTTTTTGCAATGCATCCAAATCAATGTCACCCGTTTTGGTGCACGTTGGAATTTCTTTCACTGTAAATTCGCACATACGTGCGGAGGCAGGATTTGTACCATGCGCTGCATCGGGAATTAACATTTCTGTGCGATCGAGATCACCGCGATCACGATGATAGGCAGCAATCATCGCAACCCCTGCAAATTCGCCTTGCGCACCAGCCATGGGTGTTAACGAAACGCCAGTCATACCGGTCAATATCGCAATATCATTTTGCAATTCAAATAAATTTTCCAAATAACCTTGGCGATCTTTTTCATCCATTAATGGGTGCATGTGAAAATAACCGGGAATTCCCGCAATGGCTTTAGCAGCACGCGGATTATATTTCATGGTGCAAGAACCGAGCGGATAAAAATTCGTTTCAATAGAAAAATTTTTCTGTGATAGACGTGTGAAATGGCGCACGACATCGAGTTCGGAGGTTTCGGGGATATTGGGTAATTGTTCACGCAGTAAATGATTTTGCATTATTAAATTCTCTTGTTAAATCACACAGACAA
>Ga0155584_1035_pt2 | contig 13885 bp, 12 predicted proteins | sample RifCSPhighO2_12_FD_107241 | JGI IMG/M metagenome (GOLD analysis project Ga0155584, IMG submission 107241) | Gammaproteobacteria bacterium RIFCSPHIGHO2_12_FULL_40_19
TAATTAATGTTAATTAATGTTAATTAAATTGTTGTGAATCATAACGTATTTTTTTTGGGATTGGTATGTTGTTTTGAGGGGATATCTCAAAGCGATAGCGACACATGCGCGTTCCTTATGCGTGACGATCTTGTAGCGTTCCAGTCAGATTGTGTAGGCGTATCGCTTGTGCTTCCATCTGCTTCGCATCAAATACAGCAATAGATTTAATGAGGCACGTGGTGGGGCGTTATTGCGCGCGTTTCTCACGATTTATTTTTCTGGCAGCGCCGACAAATCCCATAAATCGTATGATGATGCTCTGTGATTTTAAAACCGGATTCGTTTGCAATCTCTGTTTGTCTTTTTTCAATCACGTCATCACAAAATTCTTTCACAATGCCGCACCGTTCACAGACGATGTGATCATGATGATGACCTTGTTCGATTTCAAAAACGGAAAAACCGCCTTCAAAATTGTGACGGCGAATCAATCCCGCCGTTTCAAATTGTGTTAAGACACGATAAACGGTTGCTAAACCCACATCATCGCCCTGCTCTTTTAATTGCTGATGAATGGATTCCGCACTCATATGATGGGGTTTCGCATGCTCCATCAGCGCCAAAATTTTTAATCGCGGTGTTGTGACTTTTAGGCCCGCTTTTCGGAGTTCGTTATCGCTCATAATTAGTTATCAGTTATCATCTGCGGGAAAAATGCTATGATACACAGCATTTTTTTACAATGCTTCAATTCGCTCGTGATGCTCTTTTAATTTCATCAATGATTGTTCGCACTGATTTAATTGCGTACGCAATTCATCGACAACTTCAACCGGCGCCTTTTCAACAAACGACGTATTGTTTAAACGTCCACTCATTTGTACTTTTGATTTTTCCAGCTTTTCCATTTCTTTTTTAACACGCGTTAATTCTGCATTCTTATCAATTAACCCTGACAATGGAATATGAATTTCCAATTCATCTGAAATCGCTGTTGCGCAGGCAGGCATTTCATTTTCCGCAGTATGCCAAGTTAAATTGTCAATTTTTGCGAGTGTTTTTAAATAATGCGCATATTTATCAGTACATAATTTATCGTGTGCACTGCCATTTTTAAAAATGACGCTGATTTTTTTAGCGGGCGATACAAACATTTCGCCGCGCACATTACGAATCAAAGTAACAATTTTCTGAACCCATGCGATCGCGTGATCGGCGCCACTATTTATTTTTTGTGAATCAACGCTCGGATAAGGTTGCAACATAATGCTGTCACCTTGGATTTCAAGCATCGGTGAAATTTTTTGCCAAATCGCTTCAGTGATGTATGGCATCATTGGGTGCAGCAATCGCATCATGTTTTCCAGCACAAACAACAATGTATGTTGTGTTGCACGTTTTTCATTTTCCGAAATGTTCTCGCGTGCTAAATCGCATTTTGATAATTCTAAATACCAATCGCAATAATCATTCCATACAAATTCATACAGTAATTTTGCCAGTTGATCAAAGCGATATTGATTAAATGCTAAATGCGCTTGTTCGATTGTTTTTTGTAATTGACTGAGTATCCAAAGATCTGCCAGTGATTTGCTTTCACTCACACTCACACTCTTACTATCCATATTCATTAATACAAACCGCGTTGCATTCCAAATTTTATTACAAAAATTGCGATACCCTGCGAGACGCGCTAAATCAAAATTAATATTGCGACCTTGTGTGGCGAGTGCGCAAAATGTAAAACGTAATGCATCTGTGCCGCTTGCAGGAATGCCATCCGGAAAATCTTTTTCCGTTTGTTTGACAATCGCTTTTTTCATTTGGGGTTGCATCAAACCGGCGACACGTTTTTTTAATAACTGTTCAAGCGAAATGCCGTCTACTAAATCAATGGGATCTAAAATATTCCCTTTTGATTTCGACATTTTCTGGCCTTGCGAATCGCGAATTAAACCGGTGATATACACTTGCTTGAAGGGCACTTTACCCATAAATTTCAGGCCTAGCATCACCATGCGTGCAACCCAGAAAAAAATAATATCAAAACCTGTGACGAGCACGCTCGTAGGGTAAAAGGTTTGTAAGTCAGTGGTTTGATCAGGCCAACCCAATGTGGCAAATGGCCATAATGCGGCAGAAAACCAGGTGTCTAATACATCGTTGTCCTGTTGTAACGTTACATCATTACATAATTGATATTTTTCACGTACATCTTTTTCATGCAAACCGACATAATGTTTTCCATCCGCATCATACCAAACAGGAATGCGATGGCCCCACCAGAGTTGCCTGCTGATACACCAATCTTGAATATTTTCGAGCCATTGCAAATACGTTTTACCCCAATTCTCAGGGACAAACTCGATGTCACCGTCCTCATACGCTTTGATAGCCGCTTTTGCCATCGAATCCATTTTTACAAACCATTGGTCTGTTAATAAGGGTTCGATAATGACGCCGGAACGATCGCCTCGGGGAATATTGTTTTCATGGTCTTCAATTTTATCGAGTAAACCCAGCGCATCTAAATCAGCGACAATTTTTTTGCGTGCGACAAAACGATCTAATCCGCAATACTGTTCTGGCACATCATCATTTAATTTTGCATCGAGCGTCATGATATTTATCAATGGTAAATCGTGACGTTGTCCCATCGCATAATCATTGAAATCATGTGCGGGTGTGATTTTGACGCAACCGGTACCGAATGCGGGATCCACATAATCATCGGCAATAATGGGGATAAAACGATCTGTTAAAGGCAATGCAATTTGCTTACCGATAAGATGTTGATAACGTTCATCTTCCGGATGTACTGCTACAGCGGTATCGCCTAACATCGTTTCAGGCCGTGTTGTTGCTACAATTAAAAAATCTTGGCTGTTTGCGATGGGGTATCGCATGTACCACAAATGTGATTTTTCTGGGTTAGTCGATACTTCCAAATCAGAGATCGCTGTTTTTAATTGCGGATCCCAATTCACTAATTTTTTGCCACGATAAATCAAACCTTCTTGATGCAAGCGAACAAAGGCTTCGAGTGTCGCGCGTGAAATATTGTCGTCCATGGTGAAGCGTTCGCGTGTCCAATCAATCGATGCGCCCATGCGACGAATTTGTTGTGTGATGATTTGTCCTGACCGCTGTTTCCAAGCCCATACTTTTTTTAAGAACGCATCGCGTCCCAATTCATGTCGCGTAATATTATGCTCTGCCAGTTGTCTTTCAACGACCATTTGTGTCGCAATCCCTGCGTGATCTGTACCGGCTTGCCATAATGTATTCTTGCCTTGCATGCGGTGAAAACGAATTAAGGCATCCATCAAGGTGTGTTGAAAACCATGTCCCATGTGTAATGTGCCGGTAACATTCGGGGGTGGTAACATGATGCAATAAGATTTTCCTGCGCCAATAGGTGCAGAAAATCCTTGTTTTTCCCAGAACGCGGATAAATGCGGTTCAATGTCGGCAGGTTGATAGGTTTTTTCTAAATCGGTTTGCATGATGGTTACCTGGTGATGCATTCGTTTTTGAGTATCTTCTCTGTTAGAATCAGATCGTCATTTTTCCATAAAAGGTCCGGTTTGTCAGTGATAATTTTTCGCTATTTGACGAGAGAAATTTTAACAACTTTATTAGCGGCAACACTGGTATTGCTTGTGATTTTCGTGACAAATCAATCTTTGCAGTTTTTGCAACGCGCTGCGATGGGCCTTTTACCAGCGACTGAATTATTGCGATTGATTTCATTACAAATTCCTTTATTGTTGGGATATTTATTACCGTTGGGCTTGTATTTAGGCATTTTGTTAACATTGGGTCGATTGTATTTAGACTCTGAAATGACTGTATTGTCAGCCTGTGGTGTCAGTCGCGCCAAATTGACTGAAATGGTTTTTGTGATTGCTTTGTTTGTAGCAGTGATTGTCGCTTGGTTGATGGCAGTGGTAGTGCCTGCCGCACAAGGCGACAGTAATGATATTGTAAACAGAGCGGCAGTGACTGCATCGGTGGAGCAAGTGATTCCTGGGCGCTTTATGGTGTTTGGAAAAAAAAATGATGATCCTATCGTTTTTTATGCGTCAAGTGTATCGAATCACAGTGTCTTACACGGCGTTTTTTTGGCGCGACAAATGAAAGATGTAGAACATCCTGCACGAGAAAAGTGGGGCGTGATTGTTGCAAAATCGGCCTTTGAAAAACAATTGCCGGGTCAAGAGGGACAGTATGTCGTTTTCACAGATGGATATCGTTACACCGGTGTGCCAGGTGAAAAAAATTATAGTGTGATGCAATTTGATCAATATGGCTCTCGATTGATGGTGAGTGATATTCCCACGCTCAATGTCGTGCAATATTATTCCATTTCAAAACTCTGGGCATCGCGCGCTAAAGATCCCAAGTCAGCGGCGGAATTGCAGTGGCGCATAGCAATGCCTATTTCGGCATTAGTATTTGCATTATTAGCGGTTCCTTTAAGTGAAGTCCGTCCGCGTTATGGAAAATTTACGCAGTTATTTCCGGCCATTTTGATTTATGCGACTTATGCCGATTTAATTTTTTTGACGCGTGCGTGGATCAGTGGCGGACAATTATCGCCTGTCTGGGGAATGTGGTATGTACATGGTGGCGCATTATGTTTAGCAATTATCTTGATGTTGTATCAAATGGGATGGCATCGCATTCGTCGTTTAGGAACGCGCACACAATAACTGAGACATTTGGAATCTCGATATGACGATTATCTTTAAACATTGCTCATTCAAAAATACTCGAAAGGCAAAACAAGCATTCCTTCGTATTTTTTCAATCGAAATGTTTAAATGTAATCGTCCTCTCGAGCCCCAAATGTCTCAGTTATTTTGTGCGCGTTCCTTATTATGGCGTGGTGATCGTCGATGAAAATATTGGATCGTTATATTCGCCATACGGTAATTTTCTCAACATTTCTGGTGAGTGCGGTAGTCATTGGCATTCAAAGTTTTTTGGCGCTGATTCAACAACTGCAATATGTGGGACAACATGGTTATACGTTGTGGCAAGCGTTTTTATATGTTCCGATGCAATTGCCCGCACAATTTTATCAATTATTTCCGATCGCAGGATTTTTGGGCGCATTGATTGGTCTTACTCGATTATCGTCCACGAGCCAGTTAATTGTGATGCGTGCGTCGGGTGTGTCAATTAAGCGAATTGCTTGGAGCGTTCTGAAAGCAGCGGTATTGATGATTGTGGTTGTAACGACAATGGGTGAAGGGGCAGGTCCTTTGCTGCAACAACACTCAGAACTGGCGCGTCAAAAAACGTTGTCCTCTTCTAATCGTGATTCGCTATTAGATTCCGTGTGGTTACATCAAGCCAATGGCTTTACACATATCAGTCGATTGACTCATCAAAACACGATGTTGGATATTACACGCTATCGTTTTGGTCCTGATGGTCGTTTGGTTCGCGTAATAGATGCAAAATCAGGTCGATTAGTGAATGGTCAGTGGAAACTATCTCATCTTAAAAAAACGATTTTTCTGAAAGATCGTATTGAGGTAAAGACACAGCAGCATTCTGATTTTCATGTGGCATTCCAACCCAATTTGCAATTGCAAATGTCTATCGATTCAGCGGAACAAACGATGATGGACTTGTATCGCACGATAGAATATCGTCGTTCGACTGGCTTGGGTGTGAATCGTTTTGTCTTTTCATTCTGGCAGCGCCTATTGCAACCCGCTACAACAGTTATCATGATTTGTTTGGCTGTACCTTTTGTTTTTGGTTCGTTTCGCAGTGCATCGATGGGATTTCGCATCATCGCAGGTGTGTTAATTGGATTTGTATTTTATATGCTGAATCAATTGTTCGGACCGATTACGTTGGTGTATCAATTTCCGCCGTTATTGGCAGCGCTTATTCCGACGTGTCTTTTTTCTTTGATAGCATTGATTTTGATATTGCGAACGCGGTAGGGTGATCGCGCTTGCTATCGCGCGCGCTTGCTATCGCGCGCGCTTCTATCGCTACTAATAAGTTCTGAACTAATTAACTCTGGAATGTGTTCCACCTCTGCTAACTACCCTCCGCCATGACATACATACTCGGCACATCTAACAATCGCACATTGTGCTTATCCATTTTGATTATTTTTTTATTTTCTAGTTCATGAAATATTCGACTGATTGTGCAAGGTGTGATGCGCAGATAATTGGCGATGTCTTGATGTGTCATGATTAATTGCAGGGAATGTTTTGGAAATCCTAACTTTTGATAACGCGATTCCAGTTGTAATAAAAATGTGGCGACGCGCTGTTGTGCGCTTGTGCGTAATAAAGCTGTATTATCCTGTTGAATGCGCCGACTCACCATTTGCAAAAGCTGTGTACCTAGCGCAGGAATTTGCTCTGTTAAGTGAAACATTTTTTCAGTGGGGATAATGCAAATATTAGATTGATCGAGCGCCGTAATTGAAACCGAGCGATGACTTTCATCGATGCCTTCCCATCCAAACAAATCAGGCGGCAAATAAAATCCCATAACGAATTCCTCACCATTTTGTTTTGTGATGCTGCTTTTTAAAATCCCGGTACGAATAATATAAAGATTGTCAGAATGTTGGCCTTGATAACATAAGTGTTCACCACGTTTGAGTAACCGTGCAGAAAATTGGAGTGTGTCAAATAAAGGGGATTGGTTGATGGAGGCGTGTGAGGGCAAACAGATGCGTGCATGCATGCAGGCGTGGCAAAGGTTTGTTTTGATGATTGAGGCTGATTTTACGGTGCGCATCACAGCTCCTTGATAATGTATAAATATTGTACATTATCAAGGTCTGATTTGGGAGGGATATCGATTTTTGTATGAATGACCGCATGTGAAATCTCCCGGTCAATCAACAAAAGGAAGTGATTGTAACGTCCCTCAAGAATGAACACAATGCGCGTTCTGCTTGACGCGCATCATCTGATTTCATATAAGGGACAGGTACGAAATAAGTCCTACAACTGGCATCCCAATATGACAGTCATCTTTAAACGTTTCTCATTCAAAAAGTTTCGAAATAGCTAGCTATTCCTTCAACTTTTTTCAATTGAAACATTTAAATCTAACTGTCCTCTTGGGCGCCACTGGTAGGACTTATTTCGTACCTGTCCCTAAGGGACGGATATTGATGCGTTTCAACTTTGAAAAGAAAACCACAGTGTGTGAAGTGTAGTACGGAAAAATGAGAATGAAAAATTGGATTGCAGACCGTCAGTGGCTTTTGACGTTGACTTTGCTGAATACGATCATCCTTTGTTTTTGTGGATTGCCGGCGCTTTTAACGGATCCTATTCCTCAATCATTTGTGTCAGTCAGTTTTTACAGCATTGCTTATCTGTCGCAGAACTTTTTATTTGCTTTTGCACTCTGCGTTATCTTGTGGCCGATTTTTCGGTTCATCGAATCCAATCGCATTAAAATGATACTCGCGCTGTTGCCTGAAATATTTGTGCTGCTGTTCTGCTTTATGAACGCCAAAGTATTTTCATTTTGGCGTGTACATATTAATACCGACTTATTGCATATGTATTTTTCAAAAGGCGGTGGATCACAGGTGTTTGAAGTCAGTGGCTTTATGTATACATGGATTTCATTTTCAGTGATTACCTTTTGCATACTCGGTATTGTGGCAATTTTGGTGTCTCGTTTTTCGTATCCGTTTTTGCGATTGAGATACTGGTTTGGATCTTTAATGATCGTTTATGTGATTGCACAATCGAGCTTTCTTTTTTTGAGCATGCAAAATACAATGCGATCGTTGCAATATTCGATAAAGATACCGTATTTTTACGATCTATCTTGGATGCATGGATTGCAGGCAATGCATGTTGCCATTTATCCTAAAAATGCATTGGCAACGGAATTAAAAAAAAATCTATCGGAGGATAAAAAATTAAATTATCCGCTGCATCCTTTGCAGTATCACTTACCAAAGCATCCGATGAATGTGCTCTTAATTGTGGTTGATACACTCCGTTATGACATGATAAACGCAGTGAATATGCCGCATGTCTTTCATTTCGCAGAACATGCCAATCAATTTCTAGATAATATCAGTGGGGGCGATTGTACGCGTCCTGGCATTTTTTCTTTATTTTATGGAATTCCCGCAACGTATTGGCGAGATGCGATTGAACAGCAGCAGGGATCGATTGTGATTCGCGCCTTTCAAGCGAGTCACTATCAACTGGGGTTATTTGCGAGTGCGCCGTTGTTGTCGCCGCCATTTGAGCAAACGGTTTTTTTGACAGTGAAACACTTGCAAACCATCACGCCCGGCAAAACACCGATGGAACGCGATATCAAAATTACACAGCAAATGGAGCAGTTTTTAAATCATGCTGCGCACAATCAAAAACCTTTTTTTGGATTTATGTTTTATGATGCGCCGCATGCCTATAACGCGATACCGCTGCATCATCCGTTTCATCCCATCGGGTTTTTGAATTATTTTAATGTGAGTAGTAAAACACCTGTCACGCCCATTTTTAATTTATATAAAAATGCGGTATTTGCAGATGATCAATTAATCCAAAATATTTTTCATACCTTAAAAAAAGATCATTTAGATAAAAATACGATTGTGATTATTACCTCAGATCACGGACAAGAATTTAATGAATATCGTAATGATTATTGGGAGCATGCCAGTGGATTTTCGCAATATCAAATGCGTACGCCAATGATTATTGCGTGGCCGAATCGTGCGGTGAAAATAGTGCATACGCAAACGACTCATTTTGATTTAGCGCCAACGTTATTAACGCGGGTATTGGGCGTGACCAATCCAGTAAGCGATTATTCAGTCGGTAATGATTTCTTTTCAAAAAAACAACAGAAATTTATTATTGCGGGAAATTATGCCTATTATGCGCTTATTACTAAAAATATGAGTATGCAATTCCATGATTCTGGATTTTATCGATTCACTGATTTGAAAATGAAGCCATTGTCAGATGAAGCACTTACACCGTCAGATGCGCGGCAATTGCTGCGTGAGATGACGGCGTATGATTGAGTTCAGTGTTACACCTCATCCTCTTTTTGCGCTACTAATCCTTGATCATCATTACTCATCAACTCCTCTTGCCAGGGTAAATGACGATAAATGCTAAAACCCGCTACGGGCATCATGGGGTATTTGATGATGTCAAAATACGGCGAATAATCGAAATCACTCGGTGAGTAGAGTTTGGGATTGCGGCGTATCATCTCCAAATCTTTTTTATCGTTTTGTCGAATCAACGGTAAAATGGGGAATTTCACAGAAGAAAAGGCTTTTGCGATCATGACAGAACAAATGTCTTGTTCTGCTTTCCCGGCATCTTTTTTGAATAAACTGGAATTCCATCGGCGCGGAATTAATTTGCTGGATAATATAAATCGTCCTAAATCGAAAAAATGTCGAAGGCTGTATTCTCGGCCGATGCTGTTAACCGCATAACCGATGACTTTTTGGGCGTCCAAATGGGATAATCCTGTTGGACGACAGACACGAACATGTTCTTCTTTGTATTTTGATAACGGCGCAATAATCGTACCTTGACCAATCATTGTTTCAATAATAAGTTGTTCTGAGGGAGATCCTTTATAGTGTTGTTGTACAAGTTCACGGAGCCTTGGGTCGTCGAGATTATGAATATGTCCGATATACAATGCAGCATGACTCCAGGGGCTTTGTAGAATTCTTCGTACGATGCGACTCATCGGATTTCTACCTTCGATCAATAACACATCCGCTGATCTGACTTCGTGTCGAATCCGTGAAAAATCGCATAAATAACTGCGGGAAGGAGAATTATTTTTTAGTAAATAGTTACCGAGTTTTTCAACCAGCCAATTGCCTAATGACATTGTAATGTTCCTGTCTCTCAAAGTATCAATTTCTTCGCGTCGTATTAGGTACGTTACGCGTGTGTACGGGATTTTGCCATTTTTATCGCGATTCCTAAGTAATTACCGGGCGTTAATAATTTTAATTCTCTTTTTGCAGCATCAGGAATGTGTAACGTATCGATAAAATCAGCCAATTGTTTTTGGGTGGTTGATTCGCCCCGTGTGATTGCTTTTAATTGTTCATAGGCATCCACAATGCCATAGCGTTTCATGACGGTTTGAATGGGTTCTGCCAAAATTTCCCAATGTTGATCTAATTCGTTTTTTAATAATTCCGGATTGGGAATTAATTTCGATAATCCTTTTAACAACGATTCATAAGCTATGAAAGAATAACCAAACACGCTGCCCACGTTGCGCAATACCGTGGAATCCGTTAAATCACGTTGCCACCGTGATATCGGTAGTTTTTGTGCGAGATGCGTGGAAAGTGCAATCGCCACACCCAAATTACCTTCTGCGTTTTCAAAATCAATCGGATTAATTTTATGGGGCATCGTCGAAGAACCCACTTCATGTTCGGATTTTTTTTGCGAGAAATAATGTAATGCAATATATCCCCAAATGTCACGTGCGCAATCCATTAAGATGGTGTGACAAACGGTCAATGCATTTAAAAATTGCGCGATAAAATCATGGGGTTCAATTTGTGTCGTGTACGGATTCCATGTTAAGTCGAGCGATTCAACAAAGTTTTTCGATAGCATTAACCACTCAATGTCAGGATAAGCGACCACATGTGCATTAAAATTGCCAACGGCGCCATTGCATTTCCCCGCAATCGGAATTTCCATCAATCGAGCGAGATGCGTTGATAAGCGTGTTGAAAAATTTTTGAATTCTTTTCCCAGGGTGGTGGGTGTTGCTGCTTGACCGTGCGTGCGTGATAGCATAGCGCATTCTGCAGTGTCATCCGCAAATTGATTTAATTTTTGAATGATGTTTTGTAAGTGAGGAAATACGATTTCAGTGCTCACCTGTTTAATCATTAACGCATAAGCAAGATTATTGATATCTTCAGAGGTACAGGCAAAATGAATAAAAGGGGATAAGTGTTTCAGTGTGTGATGTGCTTCGAGTTTTTTACGCAGATAATATTCAACGGCTTTAACATCATGATTGGTTGTTTTTTCGATGTTTTTGACATGCTGCGCTTCTTTTTCATCGAAGGAGGCGAGTAGATTTTTTAAAAATACGTGTTCGTCTGGAGACAGCGGTTTGAGCTCTGGGATTTCAGGGGTTTCAGTGAGTAATATCAGCCAAGCAATTTCAATATGTAATCTGTAGAAAATGAGACCGTATTCACTTACAATTGATCGCAATTGTTCTGTGCGATTGCCGTAACGTCCATCGAGTGGCGAGATGGCGGTGAGTGATGAAAGCTGCATAATAACCTCATTTGCTTTTACGTGCGGACTTTTAGGAACAGATGTTCCTTTGTGTTCATGATAGTACAACTCATTTTCAAAGACGATAGGAAGTTTTATGCAATTTATTGATCTTCAAACGCAGTATCAAAAACACAAAACTCAAATTGATGCTGCGATCGCACGCGTTTTAAATCACGGACAATATTTGTTTGGTCCCGAAGTAGAGTTGTTAGAAAATCAATTGGCCGAATATGTCGGTGTGCGGCATTGTATCGCGATGTCGAGTGGAACGACGGCATTGCATATCGCTCTGATGGCATTGGCGATTGGACCTGGCGATGAAGTGATTACCACACCATTTAGTTTTTTTGCGACAGCAGAAGTGATTTATTTATTGGGTGCAAAACCCGTTTATGTGGATATTGATCCAAACACATATTTATTAGATCCCCAATTATTAGAAGCAGCCATTACTGATCGTACCAGAGTGATTATGCCAGTGAGTTTATATGGACAATGTGCTGATATGGATGCGATTAACGAAATTGCAAAACGTTATAATATCCCCGTTATTGAAGATGCCGCGCAAAGTTTGGGTGCGACTTACAAAGGAAAAAAATCAGGTGCCTTAAGTGACATTGCTTGCACCAGTTTCTTTCCATCAAAACCATTGGGTGGTTATGGTGATAGTGGCGCTTGTTTTACGAATGATGATGAATTAGCGTATCGCATGCGTTTAATCATGAATCATGGACAAAAGAGCCGTTACAATCATGTGGCTATCGGCATAAATGGCCGTATGGATACACTACAAGCAGCGGTTTTACTCGAGAAATTTGCGATTTTTGAACAAGAAATGGAGACGCGTCAAATGGTGGCGAATTGGTATCGCGCTGCATTGCCTGATTTTTTACAGCCGCCTGTGATCGCATCACATAATAAAAGTGTTTACGCACAATATACGGTGCAAGTGGATCAACGCGAAATTGTGCAACGTCAATTATCTGAAGCCGGTATTCCAACGGCTATACATTATCCAGTGGGTTTGCATCAACAGCCTGTGGTGCTCATCAGCTCTTCAAATGAAAATATTCCCTATCCCGTGACAGAAGCATGTGCAAAACGTGTCTTGAGTTTGCCATTTCATCCTTATTTACAGGAAGAAACGGTGCAGCAGATTTGTGATGAGTTGGCTGCGTGTGTGGGTGTGGAAGTCTGAAATATGAATATCAACAACAAAACCATCCTCATCACCGGCGCTGCATCCGGTTTAGGTGCAGCCACTGCGCGTGAATTATCAAAATGTGGTGCAAAAATCATTTTACTCGATAGAAATGCTGAAGCTGCAAAACAAGTCGCTGCAGAAATCAATGGCGTTGCTTTTGAATGCGACGTCACTGCTGAAACGTCTGTTAAAAATGTGCTGTCACAATGCAACGAAATTCACGCAACAATTAATTGCGCAGGGATTGTGTATGGTGCACGTATTGTCGGAAAAAACGGCGCGATGCCATTAGATGATTTTTCGCGTGTTTTACAGATTAATTTAATCGGTACGTTTAATGTCATGCGTTTGGTGGCAGAAAAAATGTCTGCACAAAACCCCGTGAATGATATCGGTGAGCGGGGCGTCATTATTAATACGGCGTCGGTTGCTGCTTTTGAAGGGCAATTGGGACAAGTTGCCTATAGCGCATCAAAAGGGGGTATTGTTGCAATGACATTACCTGCTGCACGTGAACTCAGTAAATTTGGTATTCGCGTCATGACGATTGCGCCAGGTGTGATGCAAACGCCGATGATGGCGGGTATGACAGCAGAAATTCAAGAATCACTCGCAGCTGATATTCCATTCCCCAAGAAATTAGGTGATCCGAAACACTTTGGTGAGTTGTGTGTGCATATCATTGAAAATAGTTATTTAAACGGCGAAACCATTCGGCTAGATGGTGCGTTGCGGTTGAAATAAAAGACACCTTATTCTAAACCCATTGATTTCCCTCTGTTTTTTTTTCGCTGATTGTCAGGCATTTTACCTGTTATCTCCTATAATTACCGCGGAGGCAATGTATGTTGAAACAGCTGAAATTGATTGCGATTCCGAGCCTGCTGATGTTGAGCGTGAGTGCGTTTGCACAGACTGTATTTCTCTGTCCTCAGCTCATCAAGTGTTTAAATGATCATTCCTGTAAAAAGCCGCCAGGTTATCAGAATTGGCGATTAAGTCCGCCGATTAAACCATTTTATTCAGGGCGTTTTCATGCGCCGGAACAAAATAAATGGGTCGCCTATTTTTTCTATGGCACCATCTACACAAAATTTCCCGATGATGTGACGATTACGTGTCTCTATAAAACGAGAAATGGGCCTTACTTATATCTTGAAAAAGCAGGGAATTTTAAACCCATACTCTACCGATATCATAAATATCAATGGGAAGATAAAGGATATGGTCGATACAGTTGTACTGCTGCTTATCCTGAACATTGTCCTTATGAAAGTAATTAAGATATTTTTAATATTGACGTGTTAAATTAAAACTGAAGTCGATTATAGCTGGCGAGATCCACATTATAAGCTTAAATATGTCACGCGTCTTT
>Ga0155584_1095_pt1 | contig 13812 bp, 12 predicted proteins | sample RifCSPhighO2_12_FD_107241 | JGI IMG/M metagenome (GOLD analysis project Ga0155584, IMG submission 107241) | Gammaproteobacteria bacterium RIFCSPHIGHO2_12_FULL_40_19
AGTCTTAGTGCCAGAAATCAGCTTGACGCCGCAAACCATCGCACGTTTTCGTTCGCGTTTCCCTGTCCCAATTGCAGCATTGCATTCAAGCTTGTCTGAAAAAGCGCGGTTGGATGCATGGCTTTCAGCGCGTAGTGGTGAAAGTAAAATTGTGATTGGGACACGCTCCGCGATTTTCACTCCGTTTGCATCACTTGGATTAATCATCGTTGATGAAGAGCATGATAATTCATTCAAACAACAGGATCGTTTTCGTTATCATGCAAGAGATCTTGCGATCATGCGCGCGAGTTTAAATACTATTCCGATTGTGCTTGGTTCAGCAACACCGTCGCTTGAAACGATTTTAAATACAAAACGTGGTCGTTATCATTACTTGCATTTACCAGAGCGCGCGGGTAATGCCGTGATGCCTGAATATCAATTATTAGATTTACGAACTTTGTTGCAAGAAGAAGGATTATCAGCGCCACTGCTACAAGCGATGAAAGAAGAACTCGAGAAAAATAATCAAGTGATGTTGTTTTTAAATCGCCGCGGTTTTGCACCGGTGCTTTATTGCACGCAATGCGGTTACATTGCAGGATGTAAACGTTGTGATGTGAAACTCGTTTATCACCGGCATCCTGAGCGCTTGCATTGCCATCATTGTGATGCGCGTAAAATGATACCACCTGCTTGTCAGGAATGCGGTGAAGCCGCATTAAAACCACTAGGCATGGGAACACAGCGCTTAGAAGAAGTGTTAGCACAACAATTTCCGACGGTCCCGATTATTCGTGTCGATCGTGATAGTACCAAAACAAAAGGCGCACTTGAAAAATTAATCGAGCAAATTCATGCGGAACCGAAAGCAATATTGCTTGGTACACAAATGCTTGCCAAAGGACATCACTTTCCGCAAGTGACCCTGGTTGGTATTATTGATGCTGATGGTGGATTATTCAGTGCTGACTTTCGCGCGACTGAACAAATGGGTCAATTGTTAACACAAGTCGCAGGACGCGCTGGTCGTGAAGAAAAGCGCGGAAAAGTATTGATACAAACCTATCAACCGGAACATCCATTATTACAGACCCTGTTAAAACAAAATTACACAGCGTTTGCAGATCAATTATTAGCAGAAAGAGAAACGGCGACATTGCCGCCCTATTCGTATTTTGCCGTGTTACGGGCTGAAGCGCATCAAGTGAAACACGCAGAAAATTTCTTAGCGATGATTAAAAAACTAAAGTTGCCGCAGGAAGCGGTGAGTGTCCACGGCCCTATCCCTGCGCTGATTGCAAAACGCAAAGGATTGCATTGCCAGCATTTACTCATCAAAGCGGATAAACGTAGTCTATTGCAATCCAGTCTTAAAACGATCTTAAAGCACATCGATAATGCACGCATAAAAAATACCGTCAAGTGGACGCTGGATGTGGACCCGGTTGAGGTGATGTAGAAAGAGTGTAGCCCGGATTTCGCTAACGCTCAATTCGTGAACCAGCGCACGTATGCCAGTACATTGGATTTAATGATTTATTTGTAATTAAGCTTTTTTAGTGTGCGGTGTGATTTTCTGTATATCCGGTTGATGCATGTGTCTTCATATTTATTCTCAGCTTCTCCAGAACCGCTTGCGCTGCAGTTTCTCCTGATCTTACTGCGCCGTCCATAAAACCCATCCATTTTGTGGCGGTTTCTGTGCCCGCCCAATATATGCGACCTATGGGAGGACGAAGGGCGCGCCCATATGGTGTCGCGAGTACATAGGGAGGGGTGAAGAAGGTTGCAGCACCTGCAGTGAAAGGGTCGGCATTCCAGTCCTGCACAAAGAACTGGGTCGGGTTGGCTGCTCGAGGACCAAATGTTGTAACAATGTCTTTAAGAACCGCGTCGCGACGTGCTGCTGGCGACTTCTCTTCGAGACTAAGCTCGACCGCAGTTGATTTGGCGAAAGCGACAAGGATACCAGGCCGACCACCAGGAGGACCTGAGTCCGCGACATAGGCGATCGTGGGATAATCGCCGAGACCCCCTGACAGTCTCTCACTACGCCAGAATGCCTCAGGGTAGACGGCAATGAACTTTATCGCCGTGCCGAAGGGGACACGTTGAGTCAACTGCATCCGAGCCACCGGCAATGGAGGGTCATAAAAAATCTGACCAGCGAGATGAGGCGGTATTGCTACGATTACATACCGGCCTCGATAACTGCCTATCGGCGTTTCGACGGTTACACCTTCTTCATCTTGTTTGATGCTATGAACTCGAGCTTTTACCACGATTCGGTTGCCAATCTCTTTGGCCATTCGTTCGGGTACCTGCCCAGCTCCTCCATAGAACAGCCACTTCTCAGGAGTCTCGGACTTGGGGCTAGTAGAGCCAATCCAAAAGGCATAAAGTGCGGACGTGCCTCCGGGTGGATCCTCTTGGTCGATAGGATGAAACAAAGTGAAGAGCTGGCGTGCCAACGGAGAGGATGTATTTTGTTCTAGCCATGTCTGAAGCGTCATCGAATCTAACGCTTCCGCATTAGGCGCGTCCCAGGGAGCATCAGATGGAACTGTCTTTGAGATGGAGTCGGCTTTCTTCAGGGCTCGAGCCAAATCTTGGATATCAGACTGGGTAAAAGATGAACCCACAGAAACCGCCTTCGCAGGGTCGAAGAGGTCACCGGTATGAACCATTCGGGTTCCGTTCCAATAAAAGACTTCCTTTGTGTCCTGGCTTGACTCTGGATACCACTCGAAACGTTTTAGTCCCAGCTCGTCTGTTAAAGACAGAATCCGGTCCTGTGTTTTCCCGACCCACTGAGCACCGAGATCAACCCAACCGTTTTCTATAGTCGGCTTCCTGAAGACCCGACCGCCTACTCGATCGCGTGCTTCCAGCACAACGACCGATACGTTTGCCTTGATAAGCTGGCGAGCAGCAACCAGGCCAGCGATACCTGCACCGACAACAATGACATCGACCGTCTGACGAACAGGAACGGCATAACAGGTAGAAGTAGTGTGTTGTTTATTACTCTTAGGTAAGGGAGCTGTTTGTCCACTGCCTAAAGCAATCATTGGCACTATGAGGAGAAATGCACTAATTTTTGTGATGAGGCGTTTCATTTTGACCTCCATTTCCCATCGAGCCTACCACATGATTTAAGTAGATATTACCTATTTCTAGTGGAGTTGCCTATTCAGTAAGCCAAGATTGAGCGTAATCCGGGGCAGTAAGCTCATTGTTTATGCTTCATCAATCCAGCTAAGAACTCAAGCGGTAGCGGAAATATAATCGTCGAATTTTTTTCTTCAGCAATATTCGAAAGTGTTTGTAAATAGCGTAATTGTAAGGCCTGCGGTTGTCCTGATAGCACTTGTGCGGCTTCAAGTAGTTTATGTGATGCTTGCAATTCACCATCTGCATGAATCACTTTGGCGCGTCTTTCTCGCTCTGCCTCAGCTTGGCGTGCAATAGCGCGTATCATGGTTTCATTAATATCAATATGTTTAATTTCAACCATACTGATTTTAATTCCCCAGGCATCGGTGTGTTCATCTAGTATTTGCTGAATATGCGTATTCAGTTTTGTTCGCTCTGCTAACATTTCATCTAATTCATGTTGACCAAGCACGGAACGTAGGGTGGTTTGTGCTAATTGACTGACCGCATTTTGATATTCTTCGACTTGAATGATGGCACGTTGTGGATCAATCACACGGAAATAAACGACCGCATTCACACGTACCGATACGTTATCACGTGAAATCACATCTTGCGGTGGAATGTCCATGACGACAGTTCGTAAATCGATTCGTACAAATTGTTGCACGAATGGCACAATGATAATTAATCCGGGTCCTTTCACACGCCAAAATCGCCCTAAGGTAAATACAACGCCGCGCTCATATTCTCGAAATATATGAAAGAAATTGAACGCAAAAATAAAGAGTAGAAAGGCAATGACGCTATAAGCAATATACATGTTTTATCTCCGAATAGTTTTATAAGCCTTCAACTGGCTCTACGTGTAAAATTAAACCTTCTATTGATACCACTTTTACTTTTTGTCCAATGGGTAGCATAGTTCGTGAACGCGCTTCCCAAATTTCTCCGCTTATCTTCACAACAACTTGTTCATTCATCACACTGATAACAGTACCCGTGCTGCCAATCAAGCTGTCTTTACCGGTGATCATCGCTCGTTTTTGTGATTTAATCACCAGTCCCATGATGATAAAAAAGAAAGTCATGGTCACTGCGGTCATGATCATGATGAGCGATCGATCAATACGAAAGGCGGGATGTTGTATGTCAAATAACATTACGGAGCCAATGATAAATGCAATTAAACCGCCAATACCAAGCATGCCAAAACTGGTGATAAAGACTTCGAGTATCATAAAGGTAATACCAATTAAAATCAGAAATAACCCAACATAATTAATCGGCATTAATTGAAATGCGTAGAGCACGAGTAACAAGGCAATCACACCAGCAACGCCCGGTAAAATAAGGCCGGGGTTGGATAATTCAAAAAATAAGCCATAAAGCGCAATTAACATTAGAATGTAAACGATATTGGGATTCGTAATAAACGAGAGAAATTGATAACGCAAACCCGGTTCTTTTTTATCAAGCGTCATTTGACTTGTGTTGATAGTTTTTGTTTTGCCATCGATGGTGATGATGTGTCGATTGATTTCTTTTAAGAGGGCTTGATAATCATTAGCGACAATTTCAATGACTTTTTGTTTTCTTGCTTCTTCTGCTGATAAGCTTGCTGCTTCACGCACGGCCTTTTCGCCCCAGGCACCATTGCGGTTACGCATTTCGGCAAGACTACGGATGTAGGCGGCAGCATCATTCATCGCTTTTTTGGTATGCGTGTCCATGGCTTTTTTGTCGTCTGTCTCTGTTGGGCCCGTCAGTTGCACGGGTGAGGCGGCGCCTAAATTGGTGCCGGGCGCCATCGCAGCCAAGTGGCTTGCGTAGAGAATGAAGGTCCCGGCGCTCGCGGCTCTAGCCCCACTTGGCGCAACATAGCTAACCACGGGAACAGGGGAGGCGATGATGGCGTTATTAATGCCGCGCATGCTGGTTTCAAGCCCGCCTGGGGTATTGATCTCAAGAATGACAATGGCGGCTTTTTCCTCGGCCGCTTCTTTGAGGCCACGCTCAATATAATCTTGTGTAGCAGGGCCGATGGGGCCGTTTATCGGCAATATGACGGCCTTGGCGGCTGCAAGTGAGTACAGCGGGCAAAGTGAAATCAGTAGGCTTATGAGGCAAATCCATCTGCGCATAAGAATCCCCAGGACGTTTGTGGATTAGGAAATTATACGCTGATTTGGCGAGGGATGCGATGCTGCATTGACCTTCTCAGCCAGGCTGATATACTTCTGCCTTCTACTATGCCGGGGTGGCGGAACTGGTAGACGCGCCGGTCTCAAAAACCGGTGAGGGTAACCTCGTGCCGGTTCGATTCCGGCCCTCGGCATAACAATTATCAAACACAACTTCCTGATTTCGTCCCGGTGGCACAGTGGATAGCGCGGCCCCCTCCTAAGGGGCAGGTCGGCGGTTCGAATCCGCCCTGGGACGTTAGATAAATCGCTAAAAATCAAGTAGTTACAGAACGATCGCTTCAGTGTTAATTTTCGAGTTGTGATCTGGGTATAACCATGGGTATAGCCAGATCTTCATTATAGTAGTAGGGCGTCTATTGAGCCTCCGACTAGTTGGTGGTTGCAGATTTAATAAGCTAGATTTGTTAACCTGATGTTCGACGTTGCGATTGATAAGTATTGAGAAGAATCGTATAAATTTTCGAGCTAATTAATTATTAAATTAACACAAGGAGCAAATATGTTTTCCAAGCCAAAACCTGTCACTAGCGATAAGCAATCAACTGTTTTTGCATACAAATATGAGGCACTGTCTTTCAACGGCCGTCACTTTGATAGTATTACAGAGTATTTCATTCCTTCTCATCAGGTCTGTTTTAATGAACAAGCTGCTTTTTCATCAACGGAAGCGCGTAATTCGGTTACGTCTTTTTACGACCAATTAAAAGGCAAAAAAGAACTGAGTCCTTTAATTGAAGTGCAATTGAGTAAAACACTTGTTGATGAAATTGTAAAAGGAGTTAAATTAAAAGATATAATAAGTTTGCAGAAGACTAAAGAATTTGAAGAATTGTTTGCGCCACCAAAAAAATTATCTAAGTTAGGTAAGTAATAAAATACACAGTAGCAACTTCTCTGAGCCAGTTGCTACAGGTACATTAAGTTATTTGATTTCTAGCAAACCCGGGCATCTCCGCCCGGGTTCCCGAAAACAACCTAACTCCTCACCACCCGCACCTTCTCCCACGTAAACTCACCAACCTTACTGACATAGTAAGCTTCACCTGTTCTCAACCTTTGCTTGATGGATTCAGGGTGGATGATAAACGTTTTATCCGGTCTCACACTGCCAAGGCTTGCGCTGTTATCTTTACTATTGAATTGAGCGGTGACGTTGAATGTGTTTTTTGTGCCCGCCCAGCTAGCAACAGATTCCGCACTTTCTTGGTCGTTTAAGCGATGACAAATGAGTGTGTTAGCACAGTTTAGCATTTGTGATTTAAAGTCAACATTCACTCTATTCAAGTCAGCGATGCCTTGCGTGCCAAATACCGCATGCACACCTTTGCCTCGACCCATATTCACAAGATTAAGCACTTGATCACCGGCAAATACAGAAAATTCATCAAACACCATGAAAACACGCTTATTATCTGTATTGTGTTCGATGGTTGCCTTGATATCGTTAATTACTAATTTGCCTAGCACTTTTGAAAAATTTGGGTAACGCAATGCTGGCAAAGCAAAGTAAACGACTGCATCATCCTTGATTATTTGTTCAAGTGTGAAAGTATCTGTGTCTGCTTCAAAATATTTCCCCATTGTAGAATTTACGAGCGTGTTTAAATGTGCTCTCAAGCCAGTGATGTCTTTTAAATCATACTGTGACAATGACATCGCACGATCAATGAGTTCAGCGTCATTGGTTGATCGAGCAATGTTTTTTAAATTATCGAAATTTAAACATGTCACAATACGCTTAAGACCAAATGGCTCACCAGTTCGCAGCAATATTTCCAATGTTGTTTGGAGGTAATCCTCAGCTATCGATCGATAATAATCGCTTTCCCATTCATCCTTTAAGCTAATAATTTTATCTTTTAACTCGGAGCAATCACCGTTTGAAAGTGGGTCATAATGATTATAGTTCTCGCAATTAAAACCATAGAATCGGCGTTGATGTTTGTCAGCAAGTGCTTTCAACCAATCAATATTATCTTGAGTAGGTTTGCCATCGATGACAATCAAAGGATAGCCACGCTCAATAGCGCGTTGATAAAAGCGCTGTAAGGTGACGGTTTTACCGCTGCCGGTTGTTCCTAATACAAGCACTATTTGATTGATATAATAATCAGGGATTGTGATTGCTTTACCTGTGATAGTCGAAACGCCGAGCAGAACCCCATTTGATTGATGATGTTTTAATTTTCTTATTGACTTTACGATTTCCCTTTCTCTTAGCTCCTTTGTTGAATCAGGATGTTTCCCATTTTTTAAGTCGTTAATGGCGTCCTGATGTGGAGTATCTTTCGCTAAATCAATAGTGCTCAGAATTCCTGCGAACAAAACGGGAAAACCAAGTATATATGATAAAGCATATTGAGCTAAAAAAGTAAATGCACAAGCACCTTGACAAGTAAATAACAATTTCCAGAATATCTTATTAAATCTAAAGCTCTCTAGAAAATATGCTTGCAAGGTTAGATGCGGGACATGAAATAGCAAATATGGGATTACTGCTGCTAGTGAGAACAGAACACCACATCCTAGGGTCATATGCCATTGCAAGCGTAGCATTTTTGTCACAACAAAATAGGCAGCTAAACCAAGCAAGCAAACGGGACTCGACCACACAAAGCAAATAACGCAGATTGCTATTTTTAATGCTTGTTTTGGATTGTTATCGATAAACTGATTGATGCGATCGTCAAATTGACTCATATAAATACTCCTCGAGTGAATATATTTTGATATAAGGTTTATTTTGGGATAAATCGGTCATGGTACGTATTAAGTGATTACTACAAAAATACCAGGCTTCTTTAATATCTAGTTGGCTATAATACGAATCAAAAATGCTTTGCAAACGGTGTTTCCCTTTTAATGACAATTCAATTTCAATCGCTACCTTGTCATTATTTGGAAAAACGAGAATGCCATCAGAAATATGACCAGCTTTACCGATGCCATGGTAAAATTTTTGATGCTTAAGATATCGTTCGCCAATCCATTGAGTATTTTGATGCTTAGCAAGTAATTTTTGTCGAACCTCTGTAATGAGTAATTGGTGTTTGTAACCTCCAAGTGAAATAGTGGATAATGGTGGTAATGATGTATTTGCCGCTCCTTTACGTGTTAAATAGTAAATACCATGCTTGTGTTTAAATATCTGTTCATGCACAACATAACCGCTGACAATAAGCCGCTTCATGATTTGATAAGATCGAGGAAATTTAATATTAAATTCCTGCTGAATTTGTGGCATCACACAGATACCCGCCTCATTAATAAAACATAAAATTTCTTTATCTCTTTTGGTTAACTGCATTTCTCCCTCCTGTCGTTTGTATTCTCTAATTAGCGTAGGTTGTTCCTGGCCAACCGATAAGTCGTAGACGCTTTTATTGGTTGGTCAGGAACAGCCGGAGCGGTGTGTGATGATCTAATCCGTTGAATATAAAAAAATATTATTTTTTGTATTCCTATACTTTGGTTATAGGTTTTGCTATAGATCATGTTTGTCATATTCATCACCTGATAATGTTCGTTTATATCCGTAACACCGTCACACTTGGCATGTTTATTGACTTTCATTGTTACGCTTATGCTGCGTGTTACGTGTGAATGAGTAACGCCTTGTGGCTACGTAACATCCAAGCGCTTATCCTCTATGGTTTGTGACGTTGTTACGCTTGGATGATCAGGTGGAAGGTATCGATTAAATGCATCTGCAAATTGGGAGAACAAATATCCCTTGGCGGTATTTGTGCCAATCCTGATTGTGTTGCTCGTGATACCATGGTCGCGCAATCGGTTTGCAATTTGTCGGGGCGATATGGGTTGTCCCCGATTAAATGTCGCCCAAGGTTTTTCGAGATCATCACAAAGCTGTTTGATTAAGTCAGCGGACGTGATTCTGTCAGATGGAATTTTTTCAATAATGTCATGAACATCAGCCAGTAACTCAACACCGATACTGTGTGAGGATGCAAGGTCAGATGATAGTTTTAATGCTGTGTTGCGTGCTAGCTGAGGCCAATCCCCTTGTGCGATATCGGCAATCGCTAACAATGGCTCCCAGTTATCTTGGGCGCGATCACCCAGTGTGTCAGGCAGGTGGGGTCTTGCGGTTAATATTTGATCGGAATAATCCAGTGCAAATCGTGCTAGTTTCGCTGCCAACGTTTGAAACAACCCGGGTTCGGCATGCCTTAACCGTACAGATACTTCATTAGGCAGCTTTCTACGCAGAGATAAAATAATAGACCTATCCATTAAGGTATCGCCTAATTTACCTATGCCAGCAAGTGCCTTTGCTCCCCATAGATTAAAAGCGGTAAGGGTATGGTCTTCACCCGTCGTGCGATAAATAAATGCCGCAGTGCGCGTATGTCCGGCATTGATTAATCCACGCAATTCATTATTTTCTTTCATAAAGGTATCAACCTCATCAATGAGCAGTGTTGGTTGCCACGCATCAATTGAGCGAAATAATGCTGCTGGCGAAATGTTAGATGCTGCCAGTGGTCGCTTAACAATTTGACTTAACAGAAAAAGCAATTGGCTTTTCCCACAACGCTTTTCTGGTGCCGTAATGACGGCCAAAGGCGCTACTTGAATAACGTCAATAAACCAAGTCATTGCCGCCCATAAAGTTGCAGCAACAATGGTTTCATTCTGGCAAACAATGAAGCGCTGGATGGTGTGCCTGATGTCAGTCAGCAGGGTTTCAGGATTGACAGGTTCTGGCCATGGTTCAATGTCCGTGAACGGAGATTTGTCATCCTTTTGGCTGACCTGTTTTTCACTCTTAACCATTAAATCCAGTGTTGATGGTCTGATCCCCATTTCCTTGGCAAATGTCGTTCGAACCCTGTCATACGCAATAGGGTTTAGTTGCAAGAGTTTGCTGATTAAATCTGCATCATGAGATGACGCATTGTTGATTGGAAACATTTTATTTTGATTAGTTGCATTCATAGTCATACCCCTTGCGGCTATGTTTAATGCGTGATTCCAGCCACTCATTGATCTCAGATTCAATCCAGCCGACAGCGCGCCCGCCAACAAGATTGATGGGGCGTGGAAATGTACCTTCGGCAATGCGGGTATAAATGGTGGAACGTGAAAGCCCTGTGCGGGCTTCGACTTGTTTGCGTCTTAAAACAATTAATGGTGGTCGTGTCTCTTTAAGCATAATAGGCTCCATTTGAATGTTAATGGAGCGATATTAGGTTTGAGATTGGGTGTTTTCGAGGATTCTGAAAGGGGGAAATTTTTTCCGGAAGAATTTACGCCTGACTTTGTTCCGGTTTTTGTAGACTTATTAGTCCACCGAGTAGATTTAATGATTTTTCGGATAAAAGATGCTCAATCAATGGTGCTGTCGTTTTTCTTACGGTTTCTTCACCGCCAACACCTGTTTGATAAATAGCGTCTGCCATCACTCGATTGGGAATGCTCATACTCATTTCGCGTTCCCATATTTTTAAATCCAAGCAGGGAAGGACACCATATAAGACCCAAGAATTTAGGTCGGATTGCTTAATAGCTTTTCCTTTCATTTGCATATCGGGCTCTGCACGCATGGTTAAAAGCCATTTTTTAAATTGTTCAATTAATACATCATCGCTAAAGTCAAGGTTAACATTGATTAGACCTTCAGCTTGCAGTTCAGGCGAAGCCGATTTGTAGATTGGCTCATTAAGCCATTCTTGATTAGGTACATTCAGGGAGTTTAGATAAGCATCTGACGTGTTAACCCATGTAATGCCGGGAGCGCCGGAAGAGCCTGCTTGAAGAACGTCAATAATATAATCAGTTAATTCGGGCTGATAAGTTGTTCTCTCTGGGCGCAAAAATTTTCCAATATTAAAAAAATTTCTCATTGTTAATGATGAAATAGCAGGGTTTTCTTGTGTCGTTACGTACTTTTCAAGATTCATTTTTTTATCGATCTGGTACCAAAGATTGAAATAATCATGATCTGATAAACTGATTACAGTTTTTTCTCGCATGATTTTAATTGGTTCTGCTAATGCTGAAATCTTGCAGGTCAGACAGTGCTTTCGAAAAACCAGTTGCACATGCCAATCATGCATTGACATGTCTCTTGCTTTTTTATAATTATTTAGTTGAAACCATTCTGGTAGTTCTGAAACGCGCTTGATTTTTTTTGTCATGATTATTTACTTCTCACATGGTTTTTTCTTCGTCCTTTCCTCCTTCGGCATCCTCATGAAGCATGTCAATTTTATATCATTGTTTCGATTTTGATGCCATCAACCCAGGTGATATGATGAGCTCGAATGTAACTAACGGGCTATTTGTCGGTCAAAATTTATTATTTTTCAATTTGTTAGCAAGATAGCTAGCTAGTTAATTATTTAACAAACATGCGTAGTATGGTTGACTTATGGTCTCTATTTGATTAAATTATACGCAATTTCTATTAAAAGATCTTATCCATCATAACGAGGAGTATGTTCAATGAGATACTATGCCGTACCCAGTCAAACGATCATGACATTGGATTTCGATGAGAGCCCATTCAAACAAGGCATCTTTAATGTATGTAAAGTTAAGAGAGTTGGGATAAAACAAGTTGTCGATGCTTTTAATAAAAGTGAGTCAATCCTGTTGTTTGAGAACGAGCATGACGCAATTAACTATTCATTGGGGAAATCGTTTTCTGACTTAGAATTTACCGGCATTGCTAATTTCCGCTCACCACCTATATTGCAAGTTGTGTATCCAGGTTATATTAAAACTGGCTTTGAAGGAAAGCAGGTTAGTTTGTCAGAGGTGACCTTGATTTCAGGAAAAATGCTTTTTGTTGGAAAAACAAAAGTAGAAGGATTGCCATATCGCTTATTTAATGAAGTTGATCACAACCTTTCAACTAACAAAAATTTATTTTTCTCGTCTGATTTCGATCTTAGAATGGTTCCAGTGATATTCGCGACTGGTGCTTTAATGGGCTGGGTAGTTGATAGTTATATTTCTGATTCTAACAAATCATCGGCTGCATTTTTAACTGGTCTAGCTATGGTGTTGATGTATTTCAAATTGTGTTCCTCTACAAGTCATTCAAATCAAGAAAAAGATACAAAGGATGAAATTCAGCGATTAAGTTTTAAGAGAAATTAATTTTAAAAAATTAATCAGCAAGCTCGCATATAAGTGATTTTGCTGATTTTTCCATCATCCTAAGGGTTCACTAATGATTAATCGAAACAAAACATTTCCTGACAACCTTAATCTCGATCAAATAAAATTTGATAAAGGTAAGCTCGGCGAAGGTAGTTATAGTATTGTCCGTAAAGCATTGATCGATGAGAGTGAATTTGCTGTCAAAATTATATCGCTTGAAAAAGGCAAATCCACGTTTGGTGAGTGTGAGAAAGAAAAAGATATTATGAAAGAATTAACAGCATCGAATAGCGCGGGCATTGTCCAGTATTTCGGTCACTATTATGACGTGCAAAACCAAAATTATTATATCGTAATGGAAAATATGAATTTAGGTTCTCTCGGCAGCGTGATTCATGAATTGGAAATCAAGCCATTTGAGTGGGGTACACGTCTTAGTATCATGAAGAGCACCACAGTAGGTATCGAATTACTGCATAAATATAATTTAGTTCATTTCGATATAAACAGTAACAATATTTTATTGTCTGGCAATTTTTCTAATGAAAAATCACTCACTGCAAAATTAGCTGATTTCGGACTTTGTAGAAGGACGACAGAAAGCTGCGATCTTCTAAGTACGCCACACTGTATGGCGCCTGAAGTAGTCCGAGGGAATGGTTTTGCTGTGACTGCTTCAGACATTTTTAGCCTTGCTATTCTGCTATGCGCGTTGACTCATATTAAAAGGTAACCGAAGCCTGATTCGTTGACTCATAATCCAGGTAACCGGCCAAAAACATAAAATATTGCTTTTTATTTCTTAAAAAACAAAAACTTGTTGGCTGTGGACCCTTGTGGGTAACTTGCTTTTTAGTTATCCACAAAGTCCACAGTTTCGAATCATAGTTACTTATTTTGGTGGTTACAATCGATTCCTGACTTGCGATGTCACCGTAACAAACTCAAAGATTCGCTTTAACTTCTTATCAATGACCCTTTTTAACTCGAATGGGTTGAGAGACTTGTGTTGCTCGCGCAATTTATCTTTTGTTTCTTTGGATATTTGTGTTGTTCCCATCAAGCGATAATACGGTGTCATTGGCTTGTCATAGCGCTTGTAATATCGTGAATTAATTTTCTTCTTCTCAATTAATTTCATCACGGGGCAAAAATGATTTTGATATTGGCCCCACTCGTTTGCATAAAGGTCATTCATTAAATCAACTAATGCTGGATTGTCAAAACGGTCATACCCATGACCTGCCCCGGGATTTCCAAACCAATCTAATTTAGAGATAATGCCCCTCAAATGAGGGCATTGTATGAAAAAGAGTCGATATTCAGAGGAACA
>Ga0155584_1099_pt2 | contig 13657 bp, 12 predicted proteins | sample RifCSPhighO2_12_FD_107241 | JGI IMG/M metagenome (GOLD analysis project Ga0155584, IMG submission 107241) | Gammaproteobacteria bacterium RIFCSPHIGHO2_12_FULL_40_19
ACTAGCAGTGGTGATAGCACTGGCCGAAGACCATCAAAACATCAAGGAGGCAGTGGCAGCAGCGCTAAAAACACAAGATAAAGTGGGGTGGACAGCACTGCATATGATCGCGCTGTATGCGCCTAATCAGCTAGTAGCGGTGATGACACTGGCCAAAGACCATCAAAACATCAGAGAGGCAGTGGCAGCAGCGCTGAAAACACAAAATGAAGAGGGGTGGACTGTTTTACATATAATATCTCATTATTGCGCAAAACAATTAACACTGTTCTATAGTTTGGCAAAGTATCCCTGTGTTGCAAACGCATTACTGAATACTCTTAATTTAAGAATCAAGCTCTATGATGGCAGACCACTTGCCTTGGACGCACCATCCACCGCTTTAGAATTTATAGATTACTACACTCGTAAAATGTATCGTCCTCCTGTTTCCCTATCCCCATTATCCTTTTTTTCAGCGAAATGTGGAAATGGGGCGGTCACCATCTTCTCGCTGCCAACATGGATTGTGTTCGCATATCGTTCGTTGCTTACCAAGCATTCTACAGGGAGTACTAATGACGCAACCCCCATAATGCATCGCTTCAATCTGGGAAGGTAGTGCCATTGAGTCCCAAAGGGTATTTATGCGCAGGCCCTAATCGTTCAAGATCATTGGGCGTTCCCACGTTATGCCAAACGCCCGTGTAATGTTCACCGGTCATCACGCCCTTTTTTATCGCTCGATGAAATACGGTGGATAACCGAAAAACACCGGCTTTTTCATCACGAAATAAATCAGGATGCAACACCGCTATGTTTGCGTAGGTATATTTGATCGATGTATCGAAATGCACAATCCCTTTGGAATCCAAACCATAATCTCCTTTGGGATGAAAATCAGGATTATCCACAAACACCAAATGCGCACCAGACACATTTTTTTGCGTCAATTGTTTTAAGGGATAAGCTGTCCACACATCTGCACTGACGACTAAAAATGGTTTATCACCTAGCAAAGGCAAGGCTTGATAAATACCACCACCCGTTTCGAGTAATTCATTTTCGATTGAATATTGAATGCACATTCCGATTGCCGATCCGTCGCCACAGTGTTGCATGATTTGTTCACCCAAGTGATGCACATTAATCACGACGTCGGTAATTCCAGCGATTCGTAATTGATATAACGCATGATCAATCAGTGTCATATTACCCACAGATAATAAAGGTTTGGGGGTTTTTAAAGTGAGTGGTCGCATTCTTTCGCCACGACCTGCGGCAAGGATGATTGCTTTCATGGTTTGGTCCGTTTTGATTTTTTACAGCACTTCTGTAGTTAATCGATTCATACCCACTTACTCCGCTGCGCTGCGTGCGCGGTTCCGACTCACACTTCGTAGCCCACTTCAACAAACCTGCAAAGGATGTTTTCGGAACCGCGCACGCAGCGCAGCGGAGTAAGTGGATAAACAGCCAAACAAACGCCAAAGTCGAAAAAAATTACAAATCCCCACGCAACAATTTCGTCAACCCAGACAACTCCGGATAACGATCACACACTGACATGACGTAATTCAGCACGCGCGGCATTTCTTTTAAATAACCATGTTTATGATCGCGATAATGTAATCGTGAAAAAATGCCCAAACACTTCAAATGCCGTTGTAACGCCATCCAATCAAACCATTTCATGAAGGTCAGGAAATCCACGTCACGCAATTGATTTTTATTTTTTTGAAAAAAATAAGCGGCCCATTGCTGCACTTGATGATCTGTCCACACGATATAACAGTCACGCAACAAAGAAATCAAATCATAGGTAATGGGTCCCCATACTGCATCTTGAAAATCTAAAATGCCGAGCGCACTATCATCACATAACATAATATTACGCGAGTGATAATCGCGATGCACAAACACAACAGGTTGCGCTGTCGCAGAATCTATCAAGCATTGATACGTGTTTTTCAATTGATTTTCATCATCGACAGATAATGTGTAATTCATGTGTTTTTTAACATACCACGTACGAAAAATTTCAAACTCTCGCCAAAATAAATCATCATCAAAATGCGGCAATTTATAATTTAAGACATCACGACACTGTTGCATGTCACACAGCACATCGATTGCCGTGCGATACAACACATCTGCAGTTTCATCATTTAGCACAGGCAATAGTTGTCGATCACCAAAATCAGACAACAATAAAAACCCTTGTTGCAAATCAATTGAAAAAATACGTGGAAAACGCACTGTTGACTGTTCAAAAGTTTTCGCGATTGCAACAAAAGGCTGACAATTTTCTAATTGCGGCGGTGCATCCATTGCAACAAATGTTTGATCACCACTGTTCACGCGAAAATAACGGCGAAAACTGGCATCGCCTGCCAGTGGCACAACAGAAAATATTGCATCAGGAAAAAGTGTTGATGCCCAGTGATGTAATGCAGTCAGACGTGAATCATCAGAAACAGGTGCATCGATAGGGGTGTCGACGTGAATAGAAGAATGAGACAAGGTATTGCGCTCGCATCTTGGAAAACAATCAGTATAATACAAAAGTTTCGCGCTATTTTGAAAACAATTGACAGGTCTCAGTGAAAAAATCATCTCGCAATCTCCGTGTGATCATATTATTTACGATCACACTACTACCCTGCGCTTCCGTCTTTGGAATGAAAACGATTGCACAAGCACTGGGCTGGGAAAAAGGACCTGAACCCGGACACCTTGCTAATTTGTGCGGCGGATATTTTTCACAACCACCCGCAATTGCGAATGTTCCCAATCCGCCCGCGTATAAAACGGTGCCGGTTACTGTCACCGCCAAAGGCCCAGTTATTTTTCGATCCAGCGGCGCATCTGTTCTCCAGGACCATGTTGAAATTACGCAACCTGGTCGACTCATTCAAGCAGACAAAGCGATTGTTTATCACGATCAAAAAACAGGGAAGGTCACAGACATCAAACTGATTGGTCATGTACGCGTCCAAGAATTTGGTCGATTACTCGTTGGTGAAAAAGCAGATTATGACATTGCACACAACACACTGAGTTTCAATCATGCCATTTATCACATTACTGGAACACACGAACTGCTTTCTGTCACCACACCCTTTGACGCATGGGGCACTGCAAAATCCCTGCATCGCGATGCGAATGGCATAATCCTTTTAAAACAAGCAGAGTACACAACCTGCTCTCCCGAAAATCCATCTTGGGTGATTAGCGCAAAAACGATGGCGTTAAATCGCGCCAGCGGAGAAGGCACTGCGCGCGATGTGGTCATACGATTTAAAAAAGTGCCGATTTTTTACACGCCTTATTATTCTTTTCCTTTGAATACAACACGAAAGTCAGGTTTCTTACCGCCGACGTTTGGATATGCAGCACAAGACGGCTTTTCTATTAGCGAACCTTACTATTGGAATATAGCACCCAATTACGATTTGCTATTTACACCCGAATGGTATTCACAGCGCGGTTTGCGCGTTAATAATTTTTTCCGTTATTTAACACCGCATTCGGATGGTTTTTTATATGCAACGGTTTTACCGGATGATAAAAAATTTGCGCAGTTTAAACAAAACACATTGAATAATTATGCAGACAATACTGCGACAAACGTAACGCCTTATCTCTCACCGTTAGCAAACAGCAGCGACGCCCGCGGATTTTTTGATTTCGAAAATCATCTCGTATTTAATCCATTGTGGTCTGGAAAAGTATATGCGAGATACGTCACCGATTCTTATTTTGCAGAAGATTTTCAATCTGAATATCTGCCGCACAGCACGAACCAAATACCCAGCTTTGCAGAATTAAATTACCAAGGATCACATTGGCAAGATACTTTTTTGGTGCAGACTTACCAAACGCTGCACCCCATCGATCAAATTCTAACGCCCGCGCTGAATCAATACTCAAGATTACCTGAACTGGATTTCAACGCGACGTACCCCGATTTTGCGGGCAACAATAATTTTAATTTATCTGCGCAAGCAGTTCAGTTTGGTTACCAAAGTGCTTATCCACCGTTGACGTATCAAGTGCCGATTGGGGACAGGTTGCATTTTCAACCGAGTATTAGCCATCCCTTTAACTGGTCTTCGTTATATTTAACGCCACAATTGACTGCAGATAGCACCAGTTATTTTTCAGAATTGGCGAGTGCAGGCCCAGCATTGCCACGCCCCAATCAAGACATCAATCGCACACTGCCCATTTTTGATATTGACAGCGGAATGTATTTTGATCGCTTCGCACACATTGGTGGGAAAAATTACACGGAAACATTAGAACCACGCTTGTTTTATCTGTACACACCGTATTTAAATCAAAATAATTTTCCGAATTTTGATACGCAATTACTGCCATTTTCAACGTCAAATTTATATTCAATCAATCAATTTATTGGCTTTGATCGTATTCAAAATGCCAATCAATTAAGTATGGGTCTTACCAGTAATTTGCTACGGGCTGCAGATGCAAGCAATGTATTAACCGCTCAATTGGGCGTCATTGATTATTTCACCCGTCAAGCAGTGTGTTTGGTGCAAAATAATTGTCAGCCATCGTCTGGCGCCACTTCACCGATTGCAGGCGCATTAACCTGGAACCCGAATCGTCTCTGGTCGGTTATTTCACAAGCAGCCTGGGACACCGCTCTAAAACAAATGAATAACGCCCAATTTGGTGTTCAATATCATTTAAATCAACATCACATCATTGTCGTGAATTACCAATTTACACACGGCAATCCAGACAGCCCTTTTGATACATTTGGCTTCAGTACAAACACGTCACTCATTACCGCAGGATTAGTATGGCCCGTCACAATGCGTTGGCATTTCTTTGGTTATTCTTATTACGATATCACCCATGATCGCCCGCAAAATCAGTATGTCGGATTATCTTATAACACCTGTTGTTGGGCTCTTCGCTTGATTGTGTCTGACAATTATAACGGTTTTGTCTCCGTGAATAATGGTCAATCCTATAGTAATCAATTCACAACCGATTATTATCTCGAATTTTTATTGAAAGGATTGGGTAGCGCGAGCAATCGCAGTGCAGAAGATATGCTGACGTCGACACTGCCGGGATTTCAAGATGTCTTCTCTAATAGAGGACATTATGGCTACAACCAAAGCATATAAGGAACCTGCACTTCCATCGCTTCTAAATCATGCTAGAATATCGGCGACTTCATGACAGCCACCAAGAGATTTTTATGACAAAACGTACGCTTGTTCTTTTTGCCTTGATTTTCAGTGTTTTTTTCATCAGTGCCAGCATTGCAGCTAACACAAACTTAGCAGCAGCCTCTTCTGAAAATCTCGATCGTGTTGTCGCTGTCGTCAACAGCAGCGTGATCACGCGAAATGAACTCGATGCAGCAATGACACAAGCTTCAAAGCAATTAGCTGCTTCTGCCAATCCCAATGCAGTGAGTGACACGAAACTAAAACAACTGGTATTGCAGCAATTAATCGATGAAAAATTGCAACTTGAATTGGCAGAACGCGCAAAAATAACGATCAGCGATAAACAAGTCACTCAAGCAATTCAACGTATCGCACAAGGCTATCAATTAACATTGCCGCAATTAAAAGAAAAATTACAACAAGAAGGTATGTCATACACAGCGTATCGAAAAATGATTCACAAACAATTGTTGGTGCATCAAGTGCAACAATCCGCTATCGGCAATAAAGTCACCGTAACACCCGCCGATGTAGATGCGGTGCTCGCACAATATCAAGCACAATCGAAAAATCAACAGGCATTTAATGTGATCGACATCGTGGTCGATACAAAACAACACGCAGAACAAATCATTGGTCAGCTGAAAAATGGCGCCGATATTAATACGGTGGCGCCGAATAACACGAAAGATTTGGGCTGGAAAACCGCCGAAACATTGCCATCGCTATTTTTACAACAGCTCGAAAGTATGCAAACCGGTGATGTGGCAGGACCCATTCAAGCACCCAATGGATTTCACGTTATTAAATTAATGGGTATGCACGGAAACGGCACAACACCGACACAAGCACAATTAAAAAATATGGCTTATCAAATGCAATTCCAAAAAGCCGTTGAAGAATGGATGAAAACCATTCGAAAAACAGCGTATGTTAAAATAACCTAATGAATCCCATTGCGATCACAATGGGCGAGCCTGCGGGCATTGGTCCTGATGTTATCCTACAATTGTGGGCAAAAAAGCCGGATTTATTTTCTGCAGAAAAAATAATTATCATCGGGAATAAAACAGTATTGTCTGAACGCGCGCGAGCGCTGGGTATTGCCTGTGATTGCGATCAATTGCCCATTCACGATGTACCCTTGTCTGAACCTTGCATTCCTGGACAGTTAAATCCTAATAACGCGCGCTTCGTCATCGACATGCTAACCATCGCCACAGAAAATGCGTTACAAAAAAAATGCGCTGGTATTGTTACCGCTCCTATCCATAAAGGAATTCTCAATGATGCCGGTTTTTCTTTTGCGGGACACACTGATTTTTTTGCCAAATACACGCAATGCCATACTGTCATGATGTTAATGACAGAATCACTCAAGGTCGCGTTATTAACAGATCATGTGTCATTGCGAAAAGTGCCTGATTGTGTGACTGAAGAAAATATCGCACGATGTTTAACAATTATGATTAACGACTTTCAAAATCGATTCGGTATTTTAAAACCCAGGATATTAGTGTGCGGATTAAATCCACATGCGGGCGAACAAGGTTATTTAGGCACGGAAGAAAAAAACACGATGATTCCCGTGTTAGAAAAGTTTCGTCAACAGGGTCATCTGATTACAGGACCGATTGGTGCTGACGTCGCCTTTACCGATCATTATCGCAACAGCGCCGATGTTATTTTGGCGATGTATCATGATCAAGGCTTACCGATGATTAAATACACAGGCTTTCATGAAGCGATCAATGTGACATTGGGTTTACCCTTTGTGCGCACTTCAGTAGATCATGGCACTGCGCTTGATATTGCCGGCAAAGCATTGGCAGACACAACCAGTTTACACCGCGCACTATTATTTGCAGCAAAAATGAGGGCGCATGAAATCACACCAGCCGCGTAAACGTTTCGGACAACATTTTTTAAAAGACGCTTCTGTGCTGCAGGAAATACTGCGTTGCTTGTCTCCACAAAAAACAGATCGCGTCATCGAAATTGGTCCCGGTCAAGGTGCGTTAACCACGTATTTAATCGAGTATTTGGATCATCTCGATGCCGTTGAACTCGATCGCGATTTAGTTATTTTTTTACAACAACACTTTGATCCGAAAAAACTAACGATTCATGCGGCCGACGCGCTCAATTTTTCTTACGCATCCCTCTCCCAATCAGAAAATGATTTGCGTATTGTCGGCAATTTACCTTACAACATTTCAACGCCTTTATTATTTAAATTATTTTCTGAATTACATTGCATTCGCGATATGCATTTTATGCTGCAAAAAGAAGTGGTTTTGCGATTAACAGCACCGGTTGGAACCACTGATTACAATCGATTGAGCGTGATGTCGCAATATTTTTGTGAGAACAGTTATTTATTTACCGTGCCGCCAGAAGCATTCGATCCACCACCCAAAGTGGAATCGGCCGTGGTCCGCTTAACACCCCAATTGCAAGGTGCGCTATCTGAAAAACAATTTGATTTATTTTCTCGTGTTGTCAAAGAAGCCTTTAATTATCGTCGAAAAAAACTCGGCAACTGTCTCCAACGCTTCATCAAACCCGATGCATTAAATGCACTGGATATTAATCCTAACGCACGCCCCCAGGAAATCTCTGTTTCAGAATTTATTCGCATCAGCGAAGCAATTTCGGTAGAATAAGCCATCTCTTTGATTAAAGCGTGACGGACCATGACAAAATCGAATTCTCTGTATAAAAACATTTTACTCGCAACCGATCTTTCAGAGCATTGTGACTTTGTGGCAAAACGTGCCGCGGAGATTGCACATATCGCGCATGCCAAACTGAATATTATTCATGTTTTGGCATATACGCCCATCGCTTACGCGGGCGAGTTTTCTATCCCTGTCGATGCAGAACTAGAACTGACGATGGAAAAACAAGCAAAGGCACACTTAAGTCGCATCGGCAAAAAATACCACGTTGCAAAAGAAGATCAACACATTGCACAAGGCTCTGTGAAATTAGCCGTCACCGATTTGGCTGAAACAATAAATGCGGATTTGATTATCGTGGGCACGCACGGTCATGAAGGTCTCGATGTTTTATTAGGCTCACAAGCGAATGCCATTTTGCATGCTGCAAAATGTGATGTGTGGGTGGTGCGTATTAAATAAGCATGAGCGTAGCGAATAAATAAACCTAATTCAGAACCGCGCGTGCAGGGAACACGAAGTGTGACCGAAACAAGCGGGTAAATTATCAAGCGCAGCGAAACATAAAGGACTCTCTCAATGGACACCACACCCCCCGAAAAATCCACCTTAGAATTTCAATTGGTACAAGCACTACTCGCCGAGCAAAAATCCACACGGCGCTGGAAAAATGCACGCTTTTTTGTGTGGATAGTGTTGTTCTTACTTTTCATAGCGCTTTCCATTGTTTCTGGAATGAATGATGAACCCAAGATGGATAATGGCAAGACAGATAAATCCTACGTTTCATTGGTTCGATTAAATGGCACCATTACCGCAAAAGATCCATTTTCCGCAGAAAAAGTGATACCAGAATTATCACAAGCTTTTCGCGACAAGCAATCCAAAGGTGTTGTGCTACTCATTAATTCTCCCGGTGGCAGCCCCGTTCAAGCCTCCCTGATTCACGACAAAATTCTGCAATTAAAAGAAAAATATCATAAAGAAGTGATCGTTGTTGCCGAAGACTCACTGGCTTCAGGCGCTTACTTGGTTGCAACCGCCGCGGATAAAATTTTTGTGAACAAAGACACCGTCACAGGTTCCATTGGCGTCATTATGGAAGGCTTTGGTTTTGAAGATGCCATGTCAAAACTAGGCATTACACGTCGTGTATTTACTGCGGGTGCAAACAAAGATCGTCTGGATCCTTTTGTTGCCGTCAATCCTGCTGATAGAGAAAAAATCAAACAAATTTTAGATGCAGTGCATCAAGATTTTATCAACGATGTCACGGCAGGACGTCAGGGTAAATTAACGGGCGATCTGAAAGAATTATTCTCTGGCGATTTTTGGACGGGGTCACAAGCGGTAAAACTGGGTTTGGCTGATGCAACAGCAACACCCTGGGAAGCGATGGACGAAACTTTCGGTACAACGCATTATCGCGATTACAGCCCTCAACCCAGTTTATGGCAATCCGTTATTCGCGATGTTTCAATGAAATTACCGCTGGGATTAACCGATTCGCACGCGCAATTACAAGAGTTGCTATAACGCGGGCGTTAAAGAAAAATTCCGCATGGTTTTTGAGAGGGGTTGCTCCGCCCCCGGCCCATCTGGTTTTTTACTTCCAAAAACACGTGCAGACCAAGCAGATTGCTTGGTCTGCACCCTTTCTTCTCGAAGTGACGCATTAGCTGCCCAAAAGCGATCGGTTGAAACAACGACACTGTCCTCGTCTGAGGTGTCGTCCGGGTCCGGCAACCGATGATTGGAAACAACGACATCTTCTCCATCAGAATCGCATGCGACGTCGTCGTCGCAGTCGTTACAACCATCCCAATCCTCCGCCGACGCGTGTTGTGGAACTGTAGCACTTGGCAATGCGGCAGTAACTAAATTCGCAGTTACTGCTAAAGCGCTTTGCGTCGCCCTGTCGCGCGGAAACAAACAGGAATCAGCCTTGTTTATTCTTGCTACCGCTTCCACAGACAGCCGACGGACGGATGCTTCGGTTGGCATATCATATTCAACCGCTTCAACTTGGTCATAATCGATGGATTCAAATCCCAGTTCTTTCAATTTTTTTTTGTTACCAGCGGTCAACTCATCATTCAGCGCATTGAGGGTGACCATGCTTTTCGCGATCCAAACGCGGCACTCTTCTGTGCCAATCCACGCTAAAAAATCATCAAGTACCGATTTGGGTAATTCACCCAACACTTTTCTCAACAAATGAATGTCTTTCTCAAAACCTCGGATTTTTCTGATGTGTTTATCATATATCTCATCATTCACAATGCCTTTTTCGTGCAGCCAGTTACAAATAGAGAGCACATCGGATAAATATTTGGGTGCCTTATTCATAATAAAATCGGCCGTCAAAATCTCACCCAATGCCGGTAATATAAAACCAACTTTAGGAATAAAAAAACTTAACCCTTTGAGCGTCCACTTAACCGAGCTGCGTGAAAAAATAGAATCCAATTCTTGCGCTATTCCAACCACTTTTAAAAGAATGGGATGAAAACTACTAATGCTCGTCAGCGTGTTTTTAATTTCAGCAAACATGCGCGGGGTATACAGCACAAGCACAGGATCAGTTAATGCACCCATTTTACTCCGCAGCATGGTTGGCAATGTAAAATGCACCCATGCTTTCACATAAGGGTGATGTATAAAAGACATCACGAGCGGACTATTTTGTATTTTTTTACAAGTCCAGACTATCCATTCCTGCGCCCATTTAAGCCATTTTCGAAATGAGGAATGACCCGATGTTTCATCTTTTAAAATTTTTTTCGTTTTAGAAGCCGTGCCATCCATTTGGACTTCAATCCAGAACCGCAACAAATCAAGAGACGAACGCTCTGTTTCTTTAACCGTTTTTGGAAAAGGCATGTAATAGGTGAGACCGATTAAATAGAACATTAAAATGCCACCTAAGAAGGTTTCGTAACTGGCACTCGGTAAATTAGCGAACACCTGCAACATCGGCGTTAGCAAAAAAATATTACCGATGTAACTTTCAAGTTTCATGCTAACCCACATCGTCAATTGTGATGCTAACAATGCCAATCCTGAGGTGCCCAATCGATGCAATAAACCCAACGATAAAAACATTTCAAAATGTTCTTTGTAATTTTCCCAACGGTGTCTTTCACAAACATTGGCGCTTGCATAACGGTATTCAGCAATCATCTGTCCCGCAAAGGGAATCTGATAAGCAAATAAAAACCAACTCAGCATTGGACTCAGTACAGGAACCCTCACCAAATCTACAAAAAATCCAAGCGTTGCTAAAGCAACTAATCGCGCTTGATACAATAATACAGAACGAATATCGCCTGTTATAAAACGCAATGCATTACAAGAAGACTCGCAACAAGCATTATCAACTGAAAATGTGTTGGGCATGCCATGAAATGCTCTTGGAAATTCAAATGATAACACTGCGGTACGCGCATAAAACTGTAGTTTTCTCGACAGTGAAAAAATAAATAATGCGCTCGAAAAAAATAAACCTGGGATTTCAAATAAAAATCTGATCGATTCAGGAATGATTTCTTTATTCGACCGATAAAAATATTGCATCAAGTAATAAATGTAGGCAGCTGAAAAAACCGGTAGAAAGTCATCGACAATGAGCCGTTTGGAAATATAGTAAATACGAGGGGCTTTAGGATCCGTCTTACAATATGCCAAAAAATCTGGCAAAGCAGTGAGCGCTTGTTTTCCATAATTTAAAGTCGCGCTAGGAGGGCGACGTTGCAGTGTTTCTGTCGTTTCGATCACTGCAAGCGTTACATCAAGCGCTTTTTCAAGGACATATAATGCGGCTTTTTTGTGTTGACACATCACTGCCTGCACAAAGAAAGGGAGTTCTTGATATTGCGCATCACAATGAGAATAAATCGCTGCACCAGCCGCTGCGAGATATTTAAAAAAGGATTCGCGCATACGCACACTCCTTGCGTGTGGTTATTAATGCATCAATCTTTCATTATAAGCAGATTTAGACTTGATGAAACATAACGCAGTCATTTAATGTTTTCTTAAGAAACATACCTACAAATGCGATACACTATCAACATGAGCACATATATTATCGGTGATGTACAAGGCTGCTTTGATACGTTGCAGTCATTACTACAAAAAATTCATTTTGACCCAGCCCATGATCGCTTAGGTTTTGTAGGGGATCTTGTCAATCGCGGGCCGAACTCACTGGAAACACTGCGTTTTATTTATCAATTACAGAATCCGATCATTGTGCTTGGCAATCATGACTTGCATTTAATGGCGCTCTATTTTTTACGACATCAACCACAATTTGAATTCAAACACATTTCACACACATTACAGAGCGTTTTAGAAGCCAATGAGTGCCACATATTCATTGATTTTTTATTACAACACCCTTTTTTATATCACGATTTAAAAAAACAATTTGTGATGACACATGCCGGTATTCCACCACAATGGTCTCTTGAAGTTGCGCTACAACACGCAAATGATGCACAAAAAACGATGCAAAATGAACCTGAATTATTTTTTCAAAAAATTTATGGCAATCAACCCAGCGCATGGCAAGATGATTTAACAGACTGGGATCGCACCCGATACATTATCAATGCATTCACGCGCATGCGCTACTGCACAATCGATGGCACATTGGATTTGCACAACAAAACCAAACAATCGGACCATCACGCATTTCATCCGTGGTTTTCATGGAAAAATTTCGACGTCGATATTTTATTTGGACATTGGGCATCGCTCGAGGGCCGCTGCGATAATCCACGGGTTTTTGCCCTCGATACAGGCTGCGCTTGGGGACGAACATTGACAGCCCTTCGCATTGAAGATAAACAGTTATTTCAGGTCGCATCTGTCGAAAAAACCTAACCTGTTGATTTATTGATCACGAACTGTCATGATGAATTGGAAAATGCCTGAATTGTGCACTATGCTTTAGGTATCAGGATGATGGTCAAGGTATAGGGAGTGGATACCCAAACATGACTGTAACCAAGGACGGTGATCATAATTCGCAAGGATGTGTGTCTTAACTAATTTGAGAGGGGTGATGCGAATGAAAACGAATACGAAAAGAAAAGCATCCGGTTTTTTTATTGTGGAAATCTTGATTGTGCTCGCGATTATTGCGATTTTGGTGACTGCGTTGTTGCCGAATTTGAGTACTTATACACAAAGGGCGAAGTTTGCTGACGCGTTGACAGTGGCGGATTCTTTGAAACCGTCTATTGAATTGTGTATTTTGCAAAATGGTACTGCAGGAACCAACCCTACAACAGCGTGCAGTGCAGGTGCTAATGGTGTGCCAGCGAACGTAACATATGGCACCACTGATTCTGCTAACGTAGCTAGCTATGCTATCGCTGCTGGAGGAGGAATTACCGTAACTGGCCGCTCTAACGTTCAAAGTGCCACATACATATTGCTTCCTACCTTTCAAGGGGCAGGAACGGTTGTATGGACTGATGCTACAAGTAGTTGCAAAACACTTGGTCTCTGTTGAGTCAAGAACTGTGATGCTTCATAAAAAGAGCCCCGATTAGGGCTCTTTTTTTGGGCTGTTCTTTTTAGTTTGGTTCGCATCCTTCAATATAATCAGTGTATAATAACCTAACTACTTGATATTTTCTGGGCGTTCGAAAATGAGTTTCGCACCAATTCCTGCATTGTCTCCCTTTGCACAGCACCTTGTGTCCGCAGGATTGCTCGTGGAAGCACAAGCCAGAGAATTGGCAGATCAGGCACGTGCCGAGGAAATGCCAT
>Ga0155584_1098_pt1 | contig 13334 bp, 17 predicted proteins | sample RifCSPhighO2_12_FD_107241 | JGI IMG/M metagenome (GOLD analysis project Ga0155584, IMG submission 107241) | Gammaproteobacteria bacterium RIFCSPHIGHO2_12_FULL_40_19
GTTCACCCCGAGTATTATGCTCCTCGTACTTGGCCTTTCGTCTCGATGCAAGGTCGCAACCTGTCGAAAGCCAAGGCGAAGAGCAAATGAAGCAAATAGCAACACGCATCACGGGCCGTTAGCTCAGTTGGTAGAGCAGCTGACTCTTAATCAGCGGGTCGTTGGTTCGATCCCAACACGGCCCAATAAATAAATCAATAAGTTACCGCTGATTACCAACCTCCAAAGTAACCCCATCAGAAATCTGAAGTGCAAATGAAGTGCAAATGGAGTAGGTCGTGGTGGGTTGTGGTATATCGATGGCACTAATCTAAGGAAGCAATATGGTTAGTAATGATATTAAGATTTTTCTTCTTACACCAGCCGATACCCAGCTTGAAAAAATTGTTTGGGCAGACTCTGAAGATAGCGCGAGAACTGCGGGCGATGATCACTTATTGAAGGAAAAGAAGCCTGGAGATAAAGTAGCCGAAATGAAGGATGGAATTTATTCCGACAGCAAAACATCCTGTGTGGATATTACCAACAAGATTGAAGATCTAAAGATCAGTGATAATGTTATTTCTTTCACCTATTGTGATAATCAGATTTTTTTAACTAAAGACAAGGCTGAGCTGATAAATAAAAAGTAATAAAGTAAATTTTGTACTAGGCCAATTTTAACTGCTGGCTGCCAAATAGGAATTTTCGGTGATGGTCGCTGGTATCATGCGGTTGACTAGCGGACAACCCGATTTTCCATCAGCCACCCATCCAAATCTTTGCGATGATATCGAATTGCTCTTCCCAGCTTCATAAATACCGGGCCTTTTGTTCTTCCTTCACGGTAGCCATTTTGTCTGTCGGCGCTTAAGAAGGCGCGGCTCATGCCGATATATTTTGCGGCTTCTGTTTCTGTAAGTACTTCGATGGTTTCAATTTGGATTGATTTATTCATTGATGACCTCACGCAGATTGAAGGTGATTATTTTTTTTAAGCGGGGCGACTTCATCCTTAACGATTTGTATATGTTTGGGTGCATCAATGCCAATGGAGATACGCTTTCCATCCTTGATGATTTTTATTTTAATGAGACCATCTATGGTAATTGATTCACCCTTTTTGCGGTGGAGTACTAGCATTTTTTAAAACCCTCGTTCTTTTTCTGCGAGAACATATGATACTAATAGTATCTATAAAGTCAATACGAAAAGTATCGTCAAGTTTATTTTGGTCATTTTAAGATTTTTAATGATTATATTATGAACTTTTTGTGAAAACAGGTAAGATAATCCACCTAGTATAGCCTAAAAATAATACAGAATAAGCCGATCTGGTGGACAACATGCCTAGACTGCATTTGCTTAAAAAAATATGGCAAGCCATAAAATACGCTCATCAAGCGCTTAGAGCGCTTGATGTGTCTGCAATTAATCTTGAAGAAATTGACATTAGTAAAAAGGTGGTCGTTGTTAGAAGCCGAGGAGCCAGGGCTGTTCTTAAGCTATCTATCGCTGAGGCAATTGCAGACCCATCGATTATTGCCAATTTGCTACCTGTCCAAGCTTGTTGGTTGGGCTATTATGCTGGATTACTCTATGACCCAGCGGAAATACAGAAACAAAAACAATATCTGAAAAACGCTGAGGGTGTTTTTTCATTAAAGTGTGCAGCTGGTCAATATAGAGTTGTATCACAGGATAGAAAAGGTGAGATAACTTACATGAAAAGCAATGACACTGATGTCATTACTGAGTATCCAATTAATATTGTGCAGGATGAAGTGACGATTTCTAAATTTGATGCATCGCAGGCCTGTTATATAGGAATACTGGCTGGAATATATGTGACAAAATATGGAAATAACGCTCAGACTATACAAAAAAAACCACCTATCTTGCATGTCATCAAATAGGAAAAGAATCTCAGGTGTCCATCTATGTTAAAAAAGTTAATGACAATGTTCTCAAGTTTATTTAGACAGCAAAAAAGCAGACAGCTTACTGAATTTGATAATGATGTGATTATCTTAATGAATAAACATCGTATTAATACAGTTGGTTATGCGATTATTGATAATTTTAACATCGTAGCTGCGAATACTATCGGTGGTAATGCTTCAATTAATATAAATTCAATCTTTCAAGCGTGTTCACTCAGTAAATCATTAACCGCCTATGCAGCGCTTAATTTAGCTGCGCAAAATAAATTATTTCTTGATCTGCCAATTAATCAGCAATTGAAATCATGGAAATTATCGCATTCTGAGTATGCAGATATTGTCACTGTGCGTCACTGTCTCAATATGACATCAGGACTTTCGTTTGGTGATCCAGGTACATTTTTCTCAGGTTATGGGCAGTATGCAGCTTTGCCAACACTGCTTCAAATATTAAAGGGAGAGAAACCGGCTACTAACCCTCCCATTAAAATTATTTATGAACCAGGAACAAAATATTTCTATTCAGGTGCTGGATTTATGATACTACAGCAATTGATAGAGGACATTGTAGGAATGAATTTTGCATTGTATATGAATGATAAGTTTCTTCCTAAGCTGGGAATGTTGCGCAGTACATTTGAATGCCCGTTAAGTGAAACATATCGCAAGTTGGCCATTAATGGGTATAAATCCGATAAGCAGCAGATTGAGGGCGGATGGGATCATGTTGTTGGTTCAGCATCAGGGGGATTATGGTCTACGCCATCAGATTTGGCGAATTTTTGTATTTATCTATCCAGATTATATGTGGATAAAGCTGGTGCAACAGTTGAGAAAAAATTAATTAAAGAAATGTTAGCTGAATATCAGAATACAGATTTTGGTTTGGGATTGGTTGTGGATGCTGTAAGTGGAGCATTAAATTTTAGAAAAAATGGGCATAATGCTGGGTATCATTGTGAGATGCTCATGTTTCCTGAATATGGTAAAGGTGTTGTTGTGATGACTAACTCCGCATCAGGAATAGAGTTTGTTAACGAATTTATTGCCACGATTAGCGATGAATTAAATTGGCCAGCGTATCGCAAGGATTTTAATGAACTGGTTTCGTCACCTGTTGTTAAACGGTTAAAATAGCGGTATATGGCACATAACAAAAATATCAATCCTTCTTCTCGGATCAGCCTTACCTACATGCTCGCACTATGTCTACCAGTTACCGTTGCATGTGTTGATGTGATGGCTGTTAGTGTTGCACTCTCACAAATCATGAATGATTTATCGAGTACGCTGTATGCAACACAATGGTTATTGAGTGGTTACACAATTGGAACAGCGGCATTTTTGATTACGATTGGGCGGCTTGCGGATATATATGGACGCAAGCAATTGTTAATCATTGGAATCTGTCTGTTTGCTTTTTCTTCGTTAGTAGCAGCCTTATCTTTGGGTATTTATTGTTTGATGGCGAGTCGCTTTGTTCAGGGCGTTGCCAGCTCTATAATGATGACAACCGTGATGTCTATCATTACCAATGAATTCTCACCAAGAAACCGTGGTCGTGTTATTGCCACTTATGGTTTTTTTCTCGGACTAGGTTTGGCATCAGGGCCGGCAGTAGGGGGATTATTAATTTCCTATTTTAATTGGCGTGCTATTTTCCTGGTTAATTTGCCAATCTGCATGCTGTCATTATGGTTGGTGATGAACTATTTACCTAAATCAAGCAGATCGGGAAACTATCAACGAGTTGACTGGTTGGAGACGACTGTTTTGACATTGCTGCTACTGGCAGCAGTGATAATGATTTCTCAAGGCAGCATGATAGATTGGCAATCACCACTTATGATTGCCTTATGCATTGTGTTTGTATTATTGCTTGTCTTATTTATTAAGCTTGAAAAAAACAAACCTGACCCAATGGTAGACATCTCATTATTTATGCAACCAAATTATCTTGGCGCTACTATTTGTGGTTTACTGTCTTACTTTTGTATGTATGCATGGTTATGTGTGATTGGTTTATATTTGCAGAATATTGATCATTATACCGCATTAAAAACAGGGTTGATTTGTACGCCATTCTCGTTGGCGTTTGCATTTAGCTCAAAAGCGTTAAGTGGATTAATTAATCGATATGCAAATAAAACGCTCATGCAGATTGGATTTATTGTGATTATTATTGCACTTGGCTGGATGGCAAATATCACACCGTTAACGAACCAGTTTTTGCTGTTAATCGAATTTTTCCTGTTTGGGGTGGGTATTACAATTGTAAATGCGCCCTCTATGATTGCAGCAACCGAGCATGTGCCATTGGATAAAGCAGGTATTGCGTCGGGATTGATATTTACAATTAGATGGCTTGGTGGTTCAGTCGGGATCGTCATTGTATCCTTTTTTTATCATCGTTATTCGGAATCACTTTTTTATCCTTGCATGGTAATGTTGTTAGCAGCATTAACCGGTTTGCTGATGACATTAACCTTAAGCAAATCGCGAGTTTCATATGAATAATGCTATTCAGTTACCATATTCAAATCACTGGGATGGTCAAAATTATAAAAAAATTTCGAGTCCCCAATATGCAATTAATATGAAATTTTTGAATCAGCTCAACTTTGCTGGGAGTGAATCTGTTCTTGATATTGGGTGCGGCAACGGCGATACATCAAGAGAGATTGCTAATATGATAATGGGTGGCAATGTATTAGGTATAGACGCATCGAAAAGTATGATTAAAGAAGCTTTGATGACGCAACATAAGGATAATTTGTCATTTGCTTTGATGAATGTTTTGGATATGGAATTTCAGGATGAATTTGATATGGTAGTATCATTTTTTTGTCTGCAATGGGTGCACGATAAATCGGCGTTATTTAGAAAAATTTATCAAGCATTGTGTAGTAATGGCAGGTTTCGTGCGATCATACCATTGCCTCATCCTCATCTCCCTATACTTCGAGATCAACTCTCGGTATCAGATAAGTGGCGACCATATTTTGCAGGCTATAATGATCCATTGATTTATGTGAATGATTGTGAACATCAATCTTATGCAGTTCAATCAGGTTTGATTATTGATAATCTGCAAGTAGAAGTGGAGCCGGTTTATTTTAATGGATATGGCCATTTTAAAGCATTTATGTATGAAATGACTCCGCATTTAAGTCAGTTGCCTGATGCGGATTTAAAGAACGATTATTTGGATGAGCTTTTAAGCAGCTATCTACAATTGTATCCGCCAAAAAATGGAATATGTCAGTTAAGCTTTACTCTTCTTAAAATGAGTGCTCATCGAGCGCCATAATATCACATAGGTTGTTATCATTGATTCTGATAAAATCACTTAATAAGCTTTCAAAGTTTGGGTTTGTCAAGAAAATTGTACCTGTGTAATCCCTGCCGAATTTTGAATAAGTTTTAATTACATCGCCAACCCGATATACCCAGCTAATGTCAATGGTGCTGGTTAAGTTATTTGGTGGTCGTTTTAATTTTGTAATCACGCCTGGTTTTTTTGGAAAACAAGCCCATGCCGCATATGTCTTTCTATCTGGTTTAGGATGATATTCTGCGTCAATTTGTAATAAATAATGAGATGCAACCGTATCTATATTAGCATGTTCTTTGTACATATTCGGTATTAGGCATCCTGGCGCACGATGTGCAATCTCAATAAAATATATCTGATCATCTTTCGTTTTGATAAGTTCCATATGCGTTACGCCGCTGTCCGGCATGCCAATGCCGGTTAATGCTTGTTCTGTAATCCTGGTTAGGAGCGTGGTATCAGGGTGGTTTTCGGGGAGGACAATCGTTCCTTTCATTTCACCTACAGTAAAGTTATAGCATGGCCTTGAATTTTTAGAGATAAATGTAAAAAGTATTTCCTGATTTTTTATGTAACTATCACAGTGATACATGGTGCCATCAATGAATTCATCAATTTCATATAACGTATCTGGAGAAGTAGTTATTGCCCATTTGTGCAAATCGGTCCGATCATTTATTTTTGTTAAGCTCATTGACCCATATAGCGTCACAGGTTTGATGAAAAGAGGGTAGCGCATATCTGCAGTCAATTCGTCGAGATAACCTTCCCTAAGTGTTTGAAATTGGCTGGCATTATAAAGTTTGTATTTTGGTATTTTAATAGCATTGCTTTTTGATAATGCCTTCTTCATTGCATCTTTATCATAAAAGCGTGAGTAATCATTTTTATCAATACCCATAAGTACTCTGATTATTCCACAGACGGGCATGGTTTCTTCGGAATTTGTAATGATATTAAAATCGGCTTTCTCATCTCGCAGTGAGTTTATTGTATTTTTGATAGTTTCAACTGAAAAATCATTAGTGATAATTATTTTCTTGTAATACCGCTGTTGATTTTTATTTTTAACAATATCATATCCAAATTGATTCACTATCAGAAATAAATCATATTTGTCTTTCTGATAAATAAGTTTAGCATCGAGTCCAAAACTGATATAGCTATTTTGCAATATGAATACCTGTTTCATATGCGTTACCCAGTACGTAATGACTTTCGCGAATTGACGATTTCAATGATAGAATAGAGCGATTGTATCGATTTTCTTGGAGAAACATTTCTTGTTTCAAAAGCGATGATACCGCTCCATTTGGTTTCAAGAAGCATATCAACAAAGTTATGATAATCAATGCTGCCATTTTCCAGACCTAAGTGTTGGTCTAGCGAGCCGTTATTATTGCTCATTGAAATCGCGACAATGTTTTTATGAAATGCGTAAAAGAATTCTTCCACCGGATTTTTTGCATTCACATTTGCATGCCCTATATCAAAAAATATTGGAATATCAACTTGATCAAGTATATAACTGAATTCGTCTTTCGAAGTGGCTATGTAGGTAAATGGTCTGTAATTAGGGTAATTGGAAAGATTTTCTAACCATAGTGGTACATTCTTACTCTTGGCATACTTTTTTAATTCAATCAGGCTATTAATTAAACCATTCAATGCCTCATTTTTAACAGAAGCAATTTTCCTTGGTTCAACAATAACGCTGCCGTGAATAATCAAGGGGCAATTGAGTTTTTCGCATACGTCAATTTCGTGTTTTGTATATTCAATGGCGGCTATGCGCAATGCAGTAACGTCCGATGCTAGCGGCACCTTAAAGTTGCCATGAAAGATGGGCTTGATGTCGTATTTCTCGCATTTTTCTCTTAGTCTTGTAATCCTTTCTGCATCCCATGTTTCCGCAAAGTCGGTGTTCAGACTGCCGTCTATATACCAATAATTGTAGCCGTGTGTTGCAGAATAAATTAATCCATCTTCACCTTTGAGGTAGGGTTGTAATGCGAACCCTTTGATAAATTGTGTATTATAGTAGGGCATAGGATCACCAAGGCTTGTGCAAAATGCTGTTATAATTAGCTAATATGGAAAAAAAGTAGACTGCGATTATACTATCAAGTAAAATTTACGCCATCGTTTTTTCGTGCAATGTTAATTTACTGAACCTGCTTTTTTAGGGATATTTTGATGACTGCAACTGCCCTCAATCAAAACAGCCAGTATCCCCAGTTTCGCTGGATGCTTCTTCTCGCCATGATTTATCTGACTGGCTGGACAACTACTTATCCTATGATTTACAAAATGATTGAGGTTCATAAGATTCTGGAACCTGGTGCAGTCTTTCTTTTCCCGCTTTCATATGCGATGGCGGATATTATATCTGAAGTTTACGGATATAGAGTTGCACGACAGGTTGTCTGGTTCGCTTTATTTTCAGGCTTTATTTATTGCGTGGCGATTGCGATCGTTTCCTCATTGCCAGCGCCGCAATTTTGGAATAACCAGGAGCATTTTAGCGTCGTTTTTTCTCCTATATTAAGAGCTTTTTTTGCTACCACAGCCGCCAGTTTGATTGGAAACTTTATCAATATTTACGTCATTTCCAGGTGGAAGGTGATTATGTATGGAAGATATTTCTGGCTGAGAAGCTTGTGCTCTACAGCTATCGGTGAGGCAACTTTTAGCGTGATTGGCGGTACACTTGCGTATGCGGGCGTTCTGCCGTGGTCTAAAATCGTGTTTCTTATGTTGGATGGCTATCTATTCAAGATGTTGTATGCTTTGATTGCAGTGTGGCCTGCAGCAATGCTTGTAGGTCTTCTTAAAAAAGCCGAGGGGGTTGATATTTATGACCGAGGAATTAGCTATAATCCATTCAAATTAAATATCAATAATTAGTGAAATTTAAATATAGATTTTACTAATACGCCAAGTACTTTTATCTCTGGTTCCCATGCATCGGGGGGCAAATTTTTACAAATTGGTACGAGTAATTTAATTGGACCATCTATTGATAACTCACGCAAGGTTGCCTCATTGGTGTTTGGGAAATGCGCCACAATTAAATCCCCATCTTCAGGTGTAATGTCTGGGTCAATGATAAGTGTTGAACCTTTTGGAAAACGAGGCTCCATTGATGGCTTGCTCGTTAATGCAAAAGCAGTACGTGATGAATATTCGGTTGTAATCCAGTTATCCCAGTTAGTAGAGTTTAGTTTTTTTAATTGGGTATTTATTTGTAAGCAATCAGTCCAGGATATAATCGCGATCGATTGCGTTTTTGTATTCAGCTTAGAGTTGGTTGATGATTCTGCAATGCTTCCGCTGAGTAACGCATCTATTGTTACACCAAAGAAATCGGCAAGTGACTTTAAAGTGGATGCTCTCGGGTCGCCGGTTTTTCCTGATAATATTTTATGGAGGGTTGGTTGCGGAATATTTGTTTGTCTTGCTAGTTCCGCCTCCGTAATACCTCTTTCCATCATAAGTTTGCGGACGTTATTCGTTAGGTCATCCGCAGCTTCGATGATTGCTGCAATATTTGTGTGTTCTGCCACAGGGCACCTCAGTTCTAATTACATAGAGAATTATACATCATTCTAGATGTAAGGCAAGTTTATCCCATCAAATACGCAACATCATGAATATATGGAATATATTAACTTATTGAATCAATTAAATTAATTCTTTAAATAATTATATATTCTCAAAGTAATTGACAGATGGGATATTTATCCCTATATTTCATTCAGATTTGAATCTAAAAAGAATGAAAATGCGGTGAAAAATTTATGGGTAGTCAGATATTCGAGACAATGACGGTGAATAATGTGGAAGCACCATTTACTGAATTATTTTCCTTGCTTAAACACTGCGAAATGAAAGGTGGTAATGCATCAGTGCTTGTTTATGAACTCGAGGAGTTAAGAGTCATTTTACAGCACACTGATAATGCCATGAATATCTTGCTGCAAGGTCTTCAAGGTGTTGGGCAGGCGATTGGCATTGCATCACGGGATGATGGACTGAAAGCAGAGCAAATATGTCAGATTGGATTTTTTATATCTGCTATTACCAATCTGACGGAAGCGCTTAATAGTTTGCGCATGAATACATGCGATGAAATAGAAGTAAGAGGTGAGCTTGGATCTGTTATGAAGATGCATGATTAAGAATAATTATTAGATAAAGGGGCGTATGATGCGCTATTTTGATGAATTAGATAAAAAAATTTATTTGGAATTTTGTGAAGTTGGTCATGGTTTAAAAAAGCTATCAGCTAGTGAAGTGTGTAGCGAGGCGTTGCACGAAAATTTATTAAAAATAATTTCAGATCGAGGTATTTTTAGTATTTCTGTTGAAAGTGAGTATGGCGGACGCTCACTTGAATGGAAAAAATCGATAATTGCTCTGGATGCAGTATTTTCTGTTTACTCTAATATTCAATTGATGAATTATGTGGTTACACATATTGGTGTGGTGCATCTAATTTCTCGACATGCAGCTTCATATTTTAAAGCTAGACATTTATCCGATTTAGCTTGCGGCAATCTTAAGTCTGCTCTCACTTATCAATGGCAATTAAGAGCTAATTCAAAAAATAAATTTTCTCACACATATAGTAAACCATCACAATTTTTATCCATAAAGATGCTTAAGAAAAAAGACAATATTCACGTCTATGCAGGCTATTCCGATTTCAGAAGCGCAAGCAGTGTATCTATAGGGAAAAATTACTGTGAAATAGCAAATGGATCAAATGGTACTAAGTCGTTTTATGACTCACTGATATTCAAAAAAATAATGCTTGGTGTGCTTGCTTCAAGAGTGATGGGTCGAATAAATACTTCCGCGCATAATAGTGATTATGCGTTATTCAATTGATTGTTTGTATTTGTTAATAACTCTATCTTCTTAAATGTGTAAACGTGAGTATGGATAAGTAGATATGATTCAAAAAAAATATATAAAACACAATCGTGCTCCTCCTATAGCGAGCTGTTTGTTGTGTAACTCAAGGAATATAGCATTTTTTTCAAAAATAAAATAACGGATGTGACTATGGCTGCGATGGAGTTGTTGTGTCATTTGACAGGAATCAATCTTTCCAAGCTTTCAAAAGAAGAAATTTTGTTATTAGAAGCGGAATTTTTTGCACGTATTTGTGAAGAGCTGAAGGAGGTTTTTAGAAAACAACACAGAGATTATTTTCTATTAATGAAATTAACTGTAGAAAAGGAGAATATGATGCTTGAAACTAATTTTGTACGTTTCATCATTAAAGATATTTTGTCAACAGAAGAATATAACTTGCAGGGTGTCGCTTGCTATATGGATACTCATGAAGATGTTGTTCAGGAGGTAATTGATGGGCGCAATACCAGTCCTTCTGCAACATTGCTTCGACGAAGTATTGATTTGCATCGCTCAGTGAGGCGTGAACTTTATCATTCAATCATGAAAAAGATTTCTACTGCATAGTCTTTAAATACGAAAATAAGCATTTGTTAAAGTGGAGAAACGTGTGGATGTAGTTTAAGAATATTGGTTATCGAAAAAAAGGGAGTGTTTGATTTTAAAATATGCTCAATAAAAAACAGGTTATATGAGTTGATCTTGGTAATGTGACGTGTCTACCAAACCACCACATCGCAAATCACTATTTTCTTATCAATAGCAACCATAGCGAGTTGCCGAATAGTGAATTAAATATTATTCGTTCGCATATTGATAATGCCATATTGACTATCTTGCATGGCCTACAAGATATGGGTCAATTAATCGCCGTTGCTGATAAGATGAAAATTCGAACTGTGGCAACAGATGGAATTGGCGATTTTATTTCTTTATCTTGCAATTTGATTGAGGCGCTGAATGGGTTGGGTGATGATGTTGCCGATTGAATTGCAGAATATTCTACTTTAACAAACGAGCCGCGAAGGTTATGTGGCCCCAAAAGTTTGATTGGGTAAATGGCTATTATTTTCTTAATGTGTTATGTAACAAGTCGCTAATTTCTGGTGTGAGTTCGCCTTTAAGTTGCTTTTTTTCCACCGTTAGTTGGTGCCATTCCTTGAAACTGTTTATAAGGTTTATATTGTTTTTATTAGAATATGAATAGTAAGCTGTACAAGAAGAAAAAAATATTAAACTTATCCAAATCCCTAATACAACGGTTTTGTTTACTTCTTCATCGAATCCTAGCCTTTCTCCATTGTCCCCTGATGCGATTGCTAATAACATTAGGCTAGCAGATATCAGTACCATTAGTCGGCGGCGGAGGTTGTGCTGTTCCGTCGATTTTTTCATCTGCTTAACATGTTTAATGCGTTCGTGTTTTGGTGCTTCATCAAACAGTCTCATACGAACCTCCGCATAAGTTGCTGCTCGTTTTGTTCCTGTATTACATGAAGCAATCATCATGGCAGGAACAAGTTTTTTTTCACCAGTAAGCTCATTGTTTTTATCAAGCATCACAATGGTATTTTCGGTAACATCGTGTAAGTGACGATTCGTCTGAGCGAATTTGGCCATGCTGCGGATGTCGAGGAATGAAATGATATGCTTGGTGATTTCCCTAGGAACTTCTGCAAAGCTTCCATCGTTTTCAGGCGTGATGGGTATTGTTTGATTTGGCGATAACTTATCAATATCATCTATCAATGTGTTTTCCGCATGGTTATCGCTCAATAAACTCAATTCATCCTCGTCATTGTTACCAGTTTGAAACCGGGATAAAAATCGATTAAACATATGCGCCTCGTTATGAATTTTGTTACTTTAAACAAACGAGCCGCGAATTTTATGCGGCTCGGATGCTAATCGCTAGAATAAGTATTATTTTCTTATGCGTTGCGTAACAGGTTGCTAATTTCTGGCGTGATTTCGTTTTTAAGTTTCGACTCTTCATCTTTTAACGTGCTATATTTGTTGAAATTGAATTTACTGATCACGCAGCCTGATATGCAGGTTGCCATCTTGATTGCTACCATTGCGCCAATTGTCTCTCCTTCGCTTAAGCCAATCGATTCACCTTTGAAGTAAGTTGTAAGCCCTAATGCCGCGCCAATAATAAACATTATTAGGTGTGGTGATAATGAAGTGCACATAGGATCTTTTTTAACTATTCGGTAATGCATATCGTTTGAAATTTCATTTAGGCGTTCACACCTCTTTACTTCATCAAACAATCTCACGCGAATATCTGCATAAGTAGCTGGTCGTTCTTCTCCTGTATTTTCTGTGTCAATCATTAATACGGGAACCCGTTCTTTTTCACCAGTTAGCTCATCAGCTTCGTTTTCATCAATCATCACTATGGTATTTTCGGTAACATCGTGTAAGTGACGATTAGTCTGAGCGAATTTGGCCATGCTGTGGATGTCGAGGAATGAAATGATATGACTGGTGATTTCGTTAGAAAATATTGCAAAGCTACCATCGTTTTCAGGCGTGATGGGTATTGTTTGATTCGACGATAGAATACTCATGTCAATGATAATGTCATCATTCGATGTATCATCTACTGGTTTATCGTCCAATAAACTCAATTGACTCTCTTCATTGTTACCAGTTTGAAAATAGGATAAAAATCGATTAAGCATATGCGCCTCGTTTGGTGTTATTACTCGTGTTTTTATGGTTTGCAGATTGGGGATAGAGCTTCCCCACCGCATTATGTGTGCATTAATCTACCAAATATAGAAGGGAAAAACAATTAAAATAGGCTCTAGCAGGGATAGCCGCTACCAAACCACCACCCCACAAATCACCGTCTTTTTATCAATCGCTACCATCGGATATTGTTGATTTAATGGCTTTAAATACGTGATTCCACCTTCAATCACGTATTGCTTAAACGTGGCTTCTTTGGCCTTGGGTAGGATCGCGACGACGAAATCGCCTTGTTTGGCTGTTTTATCTGGATCGACAACGATGATATCACCCTCGTGAAAGCTCTTATTTCCCTTGGTGCCGACCATGGCGTCACCTTGGACGCGGAGTGCATACCAGTGTGGTTTATCTGTGAATAGATGCGGTAGGTGCTCGTTACTCTTTAGCTCTTTCTT
>Ga0155584_1083_pt2 | contig 12771 bp, 9 predicted proteins | sample RifCSPhighO2_12_FD_107241 | JGI IMG/M metagenome (GOLD analysis project Ga0155584, IMG submission 107241) | Gammaproteobacteria bacterium RIFCSPHIGHO2_12_FULL_40_19
GGAGTTCAGTGCTATCCATTTGAATAATGCGCCTTTGATTGTAGTAAACAACCAAGAGTAAAAAATATAAATGCACACGCCAAGCTGCGTGATACATGATATTTTTCTCATATTTATTCACCCAAGCGAGTGTCGATGCTGATTTAGGTAATAATCCCACATTACCTTTGGATGGCGTCGGATAAGAACCATATGCATAAACATGACGATCATGGTGCCTATGACGATAACTCAAGAGATAACTGAATACTTGAGGCGTAATCAAAAAACACGATTGAGGTCTTTCATGAAGAAATCTGCGCATAATAATTTCCTTAGTATTTTCACAGAGATCAATTACTACTGGCTGACATACTATTTTAAGTTCAAATAGCTCTTTAAAGTCAACCGAATTAGAAGATTTATTTCTGCAGCGTTAAGTTTTCATTCAAAATCGCTGGTTTTCGCAGTATAAAAGAAACCATCATGCCTGCTGCAGACAAGCCCATAAACCATAACAAACCATGACTCATGGCTTGCTTTGATAACACAATATTTTGATTCACAGTGATATAACTGGAAACTTGTCCAGCAAGCTTGCTACCAAAACCAATCGTAACTAACCAAATCCCCATATACAGTGACACATAACCTTTTGGCGCAATTTTTGTCACCATCGAAAGACCAATCGCAGATAACGATAATTCACTGGCACCCATAAAAAAAACGCCCACAAGCAATGGCCACGCAGGAATTTTTGCACCTGGCGCTGAAAACATAATTGCGAGATACAACAAAAGAAACATCGTACCAATAAATAAAAACGATATATTAAACTTATCAATATCGCGCACTAATTTATTTTTATTTTCAAAATAAATCCACAGCTTTCCCATTACCACGCCAAGCAACAACACAAAAATACTTTCAACAGTGACAAATTGCGAGGTATTAATCGGAACACCCAGAAATGCATGCTGCACACAATAATGAATGAATAAGAGAAGGGAAATAAACAACTGCATGTAAAGACACCAATAGAGTGTCGACAAAACAAAAAATATCAACGATGCAATAACACGATAATGTTGTTTATTACGCGCAGATATGAAAAGAATCACAGCACAAATGACTGCAACAACAACAAACATCATAGCCGCCATATGCGGGTTTTTTAAAAGATAAATTACAAATGCGATATAGGACGAAATCAGTATCGCTGTATAGCATACAGATTTTAACGTGAGATTATGCTGAGTTTGGTGATTTTTTAAAAACTTGAAACCAACCGTAGCAACCAGCGATACCAAGATAGCAACCATTAATGACACATAAAAAGCACCGCCAAACCCATATTGATGGCGTAAATAGATCGCAAAAAAAGTAGCCGCGGCAATACCCGCATTAATACCCATATAAAAGATATTAAATCCAAAATCACGTTCGCTTTCCCGCGCATGAACGTGATCATAAAATTTCCCAATAAAGGACGACACGTTAGACTTAATAAGACCCGAACTAATAGAGATAAATGCAAGCCCTACGAATAACATATTTTCAGAATGAACAGATGTCATCGTCCAACAACCAAAAATTAAAATGAGACTGCCAATAAACACAGCGAGATAATAAGACAATAGGCGTTCTGCAATATACCCGCCTAGTAATGCAGAAATATATACCATTCCAAAAACAGTACCGGCCAGTTTAGCACCGACCGCATGCGCTAAATGTAATTGATCGATCAGATAAAAAATAAGTAGCGATTGGATCGTATAAAAAATATAGCGTTCACCCATTTCAATGAGTGAACATGCGCTTAAAATTTTCCGTTGTTCGTTTCGTACAGATAAATTCATTACGATTTTCCCAATTTATAGCATGGTATCATCGTCTCTCTATCTGTCAACGCGGGTGGGATTTTTTATGTACAGTTTCGACATCATGGAGATCAGGCAGCATCATTCTCTGTCCCAAAAAATAAAGCGGCCAACTCAAATAGTTTGCAGCAGGAATTTTTTTCACGAATAAGTTAGCACCAATAATGTTATCCGATGCGACATATAAAAGCGCACCCAGAAACACACGTAGCGATCTTTCTTTTTGTATGCACGCCAATAAAAACATCGTTGATATTGCTAGGCTATAAATAGGAATTGCATATTGAATCACACCCGATGTTTTTGTTGTCAGCAAATGGGTAAATGCTGCGCCATAGATTGTAAACGCGGCCATCGCTAATACTCTGGGCAAATTCAATTCCGACAACGAAAAGCGATTTTTTTGGAACCTAGCAATATTAATACTATGTCCAACCAAAAAAGTAAGCATGGCCGGAATCAGCGATTTTCCCGGCAATTCAATCAACCCATCACCGAAACAGTGAAAAAGCATTCCTGCGGTCATTTGTTTTGAGTCAGTACGCGCTGCGTAATACGTTAAAAGCGCCGTGCTACTGACTTTTGCTAATACATCCAGCACGGTTGCATTTGAACTTCGGTACCAATAGATTGCTGCTAAACCATAAGATATAGATAAAATTGCGCTATCACGACTAATCTTATGATTACTAATCCATGCCCTCATGACTTTTCCTAATACGCCTAAAATAACGATCCTGCGGCAGTATAACATTTTTCATTTCATTTTCTGCATATTCAAAAAACAACGTTTCTTTTTTTTGACAGTCACGTCGTCTTATATGACATCTATTTGACAACCACACTCAAATACGCAACCCTAATAATGAAAATTTTGCTCAAAAACATGGAAGGAATGATGGGCAAGTTACTCACCCTTATTTTTGCGGTTATATTGGCAGTCGGATCGATAAGCACCTACTTTGTTATGAACAGTAGAATTCATGCGGGCGAAAAGGTAATTTTTTGAGGACAACACTTCTTCCAACGTGATGGTATTCGCATTTTTTGGAGGTTTATCATGACACCCAACCAAAACACTTATTTTTTGGCAACGGGCGAGCAAGGTGAAGAACGCCTAACGCTTTTAAATGAAATGATGGGAGAAACCAGTCGACAACTTTTACGTAAGGCTGGACTAACACCAGGCAGTAACGTATTGGAAGTAGGTTGCGGCATAGGCCTGATGACACACTGGATAGCAGAACAAGTGGGCACAAAAGGACATGTCACTGCTGTTGATTTCAGCAGAGAACAACTCAACATTGCAAAAAACAATACCGCAAAATTAAATAATATTACTTTTCTAGAAAGTTCTGTTTTTGATTTAGTGGGATTACCGCAATTTGATATTATTTACACCCGATTTCTACTCATGCATCTTACCAAACCTTTTGAGGCGCTACAGATCATGATGCGATTTTTAAAACCCGGTGGCGTGATGGTTTGTGAGGAAGCATCCAATACCGTTGCGTGCTGTTATCCCCGTTCTCCCTCGTGCGATAAATTTTATGAATGGCTAATGGCATTATTCGCAAAAAATAATTTAGACCCCGATTTTGGCGGAAATATTTATTCCTTGTTTCAAAAATTAAATTTCCATCCTATTTTTGCCACTATCGTTCAACCCATTTACACAGAGCGACAAAAATACATGATTCCATTATCAGCTCAAGAATTAAAGCCACATCTTATTAATCATCACATTGCAACAGAACCAGAAATTGATCAGATCATCAACGATTTGAAGGAAATGATTAAAGACAATCGCTATTTTATTTCTTTTCTGCGCACCACCCAAATAATAGGATTTAAAGAATAAAAAAATAGTGATGTATAGTAGGGAAGCTTCGCTCTGCGAATGCGAAAACCCATTCAAAGAAAAGTCTTCGCCCAACCTTTCGCATTCGCAGAGCGAAGCTTCTATCGCCCGAACTCTCACAACTTCCGCAACTTTACCTGCTCAACCGAATGACCAATGCCCTTCTTTAAAATTAATTGCGCACGATCACGACAAGGTAGAATATTTTGAAATAAATTCACTTCATTAATGTCTTTCCACACACGCGTAGCAAATTGAAATACTTCTGCAGGTTTCATTTTCGATAAATAATGAAAATAAACAGTCGGTTCACGAAAAGTGGTTTGCGAAAATTTTACAACACGGTCCACATACCATTTCTGAATCATAGTCACTTCTGCATCGACAAAAATTGAAAAATCAAAAAAATCAGAAACAAATATAGGCGATTGTTGTCCTAATTTCGGGACACCCATTTGCAAAATATTCAATCCTTCCAAAATTAAAATATCCGGCTTATTCACTGTAATATATTCATTGGGAATAACATCATAAAATTGATGCGAATACAGCGGCGCTTTTACTTCATTTTTTCCAGATTTAACCGCAACCAAAAATTGCAACAACGCATTCAAATCATAACTTTCCGGAAAGCCCTTACGATTCATAATACCTTGTTGCTCAAGGATCTGATTGGGATACAGAAATCCATCCGTTGTCACCACTGTAACGCGAGGATGATTGGGCCAACGCGATAACAAAGCTTTCAGGACACGAGAGGTTGTACTTTTTCCAACAGCTACACTACCTGCAACACCAATGATATAAGGCACTTTGGGTTCCGGCGTTCCTAGAAAACGCTGACTGGCTTGATGTAATGACTGCATTGCGGTGACATACAGGCTCAATAAACGCGACAAGGGCAAATATATTTCAGCCACTTCTTTCAGTGACACCATTTCCATTTGGCCATGCAAAGCGCCTAAATCAGCTTCGGTGAGCGTTAATGGGGTGTCGCTACGAAAATTCAACCACTCTTGCCTTGTAAAAGTAAGATACGCTGTTTCATTCACGCCCATTATTTGAACCTTTTTTTTCAAATCGACACTGTAGGCAAAACCTCACGTAAAATCAATCAGTCTTTGTTCGCATCTTGTGTTATGGGTATAATCGATACAATGAAACCGTATCCCGTCATTCACATCATCTGCTGCGCCCTGTTGTGCATCTTCATTACGACACCGCTCTTTGCAGCAAAGGCGCGTTATTTACCGCTGCGCTACGAATTCACTGGAATTACCGATAAAAAAATTCAAGCAAATGTAAATACCACCTTGGAAAATTTTCGCAATACGTTACATTTTCCGCTGACGCAACGAGACTTGCAGCATTTTTATAGGAAAGCGCCGGTTTTTATTAAAATGGCTGTTGAGCCGTATGGTTATTTTCGAAGCCAAGTACAATCTCAACTCATCAAAACCCAAAAGGTTTGGATAGCACGATTTTTTGTGACATTGGGCCCTCCTCTACGCATCAAATCGACACAAATTCAGATTCAGGGCGCAGGCAGCACAGATCCTAAATTTCAAGAATGGGAAACCCACTTGCCGTTTCAAGTGGGTCAACCACTCGAAACTGAGCAATATGAAAATGCGAAATTGCACTTATACAACATTGCAACACGACGCGGGTATTTCGATGCAAAGGTGGTCAAAAAGCAAATCGCAATTAATTTAAAAAGTTATTATGCAACGATTATTATTATTTACGATACAGGACCGCGTTATCGATTTGGCCCAACAACCTTTTCAGAAACGCCTTTTTATGACCGATTCTTAAAACGATTTTTAACCTATCATGAAGGTGAGTATTACGACGCAACAAAATTGGAAGCATCACAAGAAGGGCTGCTTTCTAGCAATTACTTTAATCAAGTAACACCGAAGGTCAATACAAAAAATGCAACCCCTTACACCGCTCCCATTCGCATGGAATTGATACCCCGCAAATCAAAAACATATACACTGGGTTTAGGATACGGCACAGACACTGGCATACGTGGCACAGTTGGTTTGACGTTACGACAATTGGGTCACGAAGGACACCGCTTTCAAACATTATTACGCGCATCTCCAAAAAACAGCAGTTTAGTCGCGAAATATACGATTCCAGGATTCAATCCCGCGAAAGATCATTTCACGATAGGTGCTGGCTTAAGTAACATGGAGCAATCGACGGGTAATGCAAACAACGCGAAATTCGGCGTAACCTATACGTATTTATCAAAACACTGGAAAAATTCGCTCGCACTCGCTTACCTGAATGAACACTATAATATTGCGAATTTACCGAACACTTCGACACAACTTGTGTATCCCACATTTGACACTAAGTATATCAATGCAGACAATCCGAAACGTCTGCACAAAGGGATCAGTCTTGAAATACAATTAGCAGGTGCCGATAAAAATCTGTTATCGCAAACCAGTTTCTTTCAATCACAATTGCATTTAAAAACACTTTACACCATCGAACGTACTAAAACACGATTATTATTTCGTTCCGACTATGGGTACACCAATATTGCTAATTTAAATAGTTTGCCATTGTCACTACAATTGTTTGCAGGGGGATCACGTAGCGTGCGCGGTTATGGTTACAACTCAATTGGTCCCGGGAGAAATTTAGTCGTTGCTAGCACTGAAATACAACAACGCGTTTATGGCAGCTTCTATCTGGCTGGCTTAGTCGATGCAGGCGTTGTCGCCAATCAAGATATTTTTCATCACATCAATGTCGGTACAGGCCCAGGATTAGCTTGGATTTCCACCATTGGCACCATTGAACTCACCGTTGCAAATGCATTTACACAATCTAATAAACCTTGGTCATACCAATTCACCATGGGTACTCCTCTATGATAAAAGCATTGCTACGGTCATTGCTTCTGCTGCTTATTTTAATCCTTGCCTTCATCACTTTTTTGCTGACACCGATGGGTTTAACATTTAGCGTTAATATCGCTTCGAAATATTTACCGGGGCAATTGAGTTATCAAAAAATATCGGGCGTTATTATTGGTCCTATCACAATCGATCAACTGCATTATAAAACGCCGGAAGAAAACATTCACATCGAAAAATTACGCATCGATTGGCGCTCAATCGATTTATTAAAACAGCAATTACATATCAGCTCACTCGATGTTCACGGTTTAGATATTGAAACTCCAAAAAATCTAGTGCCAAATCAATGGAATGAAAAAACAGTGCAACGGATAATAGGTGAATTGATTGCCTCAATCAAAAACAAAATTTTTCCATTTCATTTGATTATCGATGAAGCCAAATTGACAAAAATTCAACTGATCAATGGAAACACAAAAACACAAATTAAAGAAATATCATTTCATGGACTTTTTACGAGTGATCAATGGAATGCGCTTTTTTTTGCGGTGATCGATAAACCAGAACCTTATGATGTACGTTTTTCAATTAAAGGAAAGCCGACAGATTATGCCGTGCAATTTTCAATTCAAGGGCATCAAACGAATTGGTTTTTAATGGGAAAAGGCAATCAACAATCGCTCGCAATGCATACCCCTCACAGTCAATTTTTAAATGGAAAATTAGATTCAACGTTAACAATAAATTGGGATAAGACATTACAATGGCAGGGACAATTGACTGCACAAAACATCAATTTATCTCTGTTAAATCCCGATTGGGGGAAATCATTTTCAATCGATATAAAAAGTTCAGGGGATAGTGGCAAGCACCTCATCACGAATAATGCAGTGCATATACAATCATCTATTGGACAATTAGATTTTACCGCCGCTTTTAGCGACACCTGGCATCTTACCTGGCATTTAAAACTCAATGCAGCATCCGATTTTTATCCCAAATATAAAGGGAATCTAGAATCCACTGGAAAAGTAAATGGTGATTTGTCGAATCCTGCTGTCGATATACTCATCAATAGCCAACTACGTTCTGATGCAACAGTCTTAAAAAATGTCAATATTCGCATTAAGGGCAATTTTGAAAAACATACGCTATTGGCAAAAATAGCTTTTAATCAAGCAAAAATTAATCTGATACTCGATGGACATTTAAATCATCAAGATGAATGGAGCGGCACACTGAATCAATTGCAAATTGCACTGAAAGACAGCGGCATATGGCAATTAAAAAAACCGTCGGAAATAACAACCATTAAAGATACTACTTATGTTTCACCGATATGCTTAGCTTCACCTGCAGCGGGCAATCTTTGCATAAAAGGCAAATGGGAAAATCAAAAATTTACAGGCGAGGCTGTCATTCACAGTCGTGAATTTGAATGGGTACATGAGTTGTTACCCGTAGCACGTATTTCCGGCGCACAAATGAATGCTGATTTTCAAATCAGCGGTACATTTAAAAACCCCAATATTACAGGATCATTGCATATCAATGAGGGCAGCATTTTCATTCGAAAAATAAATATTATTTTAAATCAAATTTCCGCATCAATCATTGGTGAAAGGCATATCTTAAAAGTGAAAGTACAAGCGTTCTCACAACATCAACCGATTAATCTTGAGGGGACAGTTGATTTATCAAAACCTGATTTTACAGCGCAAGCTTTGATTACTTCTGATCATGCGTTGATATTAAATACTGATGAATATATTGTTTACGCCAATGCGAAATTAACAGCGGATATTAAAAATAGAAATATTATATTTTCAGGCAATATTGATGTTCCTAAAGCCATCATCAAGGCAGGTGATTTTCGCGCAACCGTGACGTTACCTGACAATGATATTATTTATGTCGGTAATGACATTCATCCTCCCAAACCATTTTGGTTAGTTCAAACAGATATTGATATTATTTTGGGTAATGATATTTCGTTAAATGCCGCAGGATTTAATACACAAATGGGCGGGACCATTCGCCTGCAACAACAACCAACCCGAGATATGTTTGCAACAGGAAAGCTTTTTGCACGCAAAGGAATTTACACAGTTTATGGACAAACACTCACAATTACGCCCGACTCATCCGTTTTTTACACGAACAGTTTGCTGAATGATCCTACGTTAGACATGAGGGCAACCAAGGTAATTTCTTCGGTGAGTAACATGGGTATTTCTGGTTTTACAGAAACCAATTTAGTGGTGGGTGTCCATGTAACAGGTTCAGTTAAGTCGCCTAAAATTACCTTCATTTCAAATCGCGGCAATTTATCGCAAGCCAATATTTTGTCTTACATCCTATTAGGATATGGCAATACAACCAATACCCCTGGAAATACAGACTTTTTATTACGTGCATTGTCTGCCGTCAACATATCAAGTCAAGGTTTGCTTGGAAAACAAAATATTGTATCGCAAATTCAAGAAGGTCTCGGCTTAAGTGAAATGGGCGTTGAACAAGAAACTACAGTTGATGCACTGGGAAATCCGCTCAATCGACAATCTTCCTTTGTCGTGGGAAAACATCTCACAAGAAAATTCTACGCGCGTTACAGTATTGGCTTACTCAATCCTGTGAATGTCTTTGAATTACGCTATTTATTTGATCATCATTGGTCAATACAAACAGATACCAGCATTCTAGGTAATGGCATAGATGTAATGTATACCTTTGACAAAAATTAATGGCAGAAATGCCGCTCAAAATAGATGTTTGCGTTAAAAATCAGCGCGGGAATGTTGTACTGGGATAATAGGTACAAACATAAGCTTTTTGGTTTGTTTTATCCGTAGTCTTGTGATCCACCTTGCAAGCGACAACATACCTTGGTTTATAATGGCAGCTATCCGGTATCGCATGATATTGCAGCATTGGCTCGCCCTCTCTGATCGACACAATACAAGCAAAATGCATTAGAAATGCTTTCGAATATAGTCTGACATACCCTGTTTTATAAAATTGAAATGTGATACTGCTATGGGGTGTTTTTTCCCACGATTCTTTGATGCCCGGCTCATCATAGCCAGCCGCAATGAAGGATCCCCCAGGTGAATCGACTGTAATCTGCACTGGTTCTGGCGCTGCAATCCCTGCGGTTGAAATGACGATTACTGCAATTCCAATGCCTAAGCTTTGTTGCATATTTTTTAATTTCATTGCGCTGTCCCTTGCATAATGAATGATGATGATAACCCAATGGCACTACCTTGAAGTGCAGGCAGCGTGAGTACTGCGCCACAGAACCGCGCACTCTACACGCTTAAGGTAGTGTCATTGAACTATAACCTATTATCTACCTAGCACGTTAGGCAAACGGGCTCACACATCTTGCAATGACAATGCCGCAAAACCATCGTCTTGCTTCAACCACCACAACACTATCAATGACGGCACACCAATCATTGCCGATAATATATAAAAATCGATCCAACCCAGGTGCTGCACCAAAACCGCAGAAACAGGTCCAATAAAAATTCTCCCCAACGCTGAAACCGCTGAAAACAAGGCATATTGTGTTGCCGTATAACGGCGATCACAAAGATTCATTAAAAAAACGACGAAGGCTATGGTGGCTAACGCGCTACAAAAATTTTCACCAAAAATGGCAATACTCATCACAATCATATTTTTTCCGACAAACGCTAACCAGGCATACAATAAATTTGAACTCATTTGCAAAATGCCAAAAACCCATAATGCACGATATAAACCTAAATAAGGCATTAATAAACCACCTGCTACACTGCCTAACAAGAGTGCGGCAATACCGACTGTTTTACTGATCGCACCAATTTGCATCAAACTAAAACCCATATCACGAATTAAAAAGGTGGTATTCAGTGATAATGCCATCGCATCACATAATTTATAAATCACAATAAAGGTTAAAATAACGATCGCATTTTTTTTGGAGAAAAAAGACCGCATCGGTGCAATCATGGCTTCTTGCAGTGTTGCCGGTTTAGAGTTGATTTCACTAACGGTGGGCGCATTTTTCGTAACAAACATCAACATAAAAAAACAGCCAGCCATCAATAAATACATCATATGCCAACTGAATTTTGCAGCAATAATTAACGCAAACGCACCGGATACCATCATGGCAATGCGATAAGCAATGGTATTCGCAGAAACACCTAAACCCCGTTCTTGTTCATGCAGTAATTCTGTTCGATACGCATCGATCGCGATGTCTTGTGTTGATGAAAAAAGTGCAACTAACAACGCCATACATGCCAACAAAACTGGCATTCGCGCTGGATGACAAAATGCCATTGTGAGAAAACAAATCCCCAGTGCACATTGCATGAGAAAAATCCAACTACGACGACGACCCATTTTAATGGGCATCCAACGATCTAGAAAAGGTGCCCACAAAAATTTATACGCATAAGGCTGACCCACTAACGTTAACCAACCAATCGTCACCAAGCCGACACCTGAAACGGTGTACCAAGCTTGCAGTGTTGATGTGATTAATCCGAGCGGTAATCCGGAAGAAAATCCTAATAGTAAAATTGTGAGAATGCGGCGATTGAGATATTTTTCCATTGAGATCCTTTCATCCAAATGTACGTTCCTAAGTTTCACAAAGATGAAATAATACTCAATTTCAGCTAAAATACCTAACAACATTGTATACCGTGAGGTTTGAGTGGAAATCAGCGTATTTGACCTATTTTCAATTGGCATTGGCCCATCCAGTTCGCACACGGTAGGACCGATGCGCGCAGCGTACGATTTCCTGCAACATCATTCTTCTGATGAATTGCATCACATACATACACTGAGTGTCCGCTTACATGGATCACTTGCCTTCACTGGCATTGGACATGGCACGAATAAAGCCATTTTAATGGGATTATGCGGCGAACAACCCGAATCCATCGATCCTTTTACTATCGATGCACGCGTTGAAAACATTTGTGAAACGCAAAAAATAAACCTACTGAATAAAAAAGAAATTCATTTCGACAATGAAAAAGATTTAATATTTGATTATGAACACGTCTTGCCACATCACCCCAACGGCATGACTTTTATTAGCTATGATGACAATAAAAAAATCATTCATACCGAAATTTATTATTCCGTGGGTGGTGGCTTTATTGTGTCTGAAAAACAATTAAAAAATCCTGCGGAATTATCTTCACACACTTTGCCTTTTAAATTTGATTCCGCTGCCGAATTATTAGCCCATTGCAAAAAAGAAAATTGCAGCATTGCTGAATTGATGATGAAAAATGAATTATCGTGGCGTGATGAAAAAACCATTCGCGAAAAATTAAAAAGTATTGCAACAGTGATGGAAGAATGTATTCATCATGGTTGTATTTCAACAACGATGATTTTACCGGGCGGATTAAAAGTCAGACGTCGCGCACCCAAGTTATATGAAAAATTACAACAACAAGGCGATCCTGCATTACAAGGCACTTTGTTGATGGAGTGGTTGGATTTATATGCGATTGCTGTCAACGAAGAAAATGCAGCGGGTCATCGCGTTGTCACTGCGCCGACCAACGGTGCCGCCGGTATTATTCCAGCCGTATTAGAATATATGAAACGTTTTTATCACAACACCGATGAAAAAATTGCTGAATTTTTATTAACAGCCGGCGCGATTGGTATTTTATATAAAAAAAATGCGTCTATTTCAGGTGCTGAAATGGGTTGCCAAGGGGAAGTTGGTGTTGCTTGTTCAATGGCAGCGGGCGCATTGGCTGCCGTTTTAAAAGGCAGCATTTATCAAGTCGAAAACGCAGCTGAAATTGGCATGGAACACAATTTGGGATTAACCTGCGATCCCGTCAAAGGACTCGTGCAAATCCCCTGCATTGAACGTAACGCTATGGGCGCCGTTAAGGCGGTTAATGCAGCGCAATTAGCGCTTGCAGGCGATGGCGAACACAAAGTATCACTCGATATGGTGATCAACACGATGCGTGAGATCGGCAATAACATGAGTTCGAAATACAAAGAAACGTCACTCGGTGGGCTCGCAGTGAATGTGATTGAGTGTTGAGCATTTTATTCGCGTTGTGATACAGAGAGACGGTAACTGATGGAGCGATTACGTATCGCATTGTATTTAAAGCAATTAAAG
>Ga0155584_1011_pt1 | contig 12713 bp, 12 predicted proteins | sample RifCSPhighO2_12_FD_107241 | JGI IMG/M metagenome (GOLD analysis project Ga0155584, IMG submission 107241) | Gammaproteobacteria bacterium RIFCSPHIGHO2_12_FULL_40_19
CTTTGCAAATATACCGTCACTGATCCGCACATAGAAAGTTTTTTAGTTCCTATATCAGGGACATCTGTCTATTTTTTACAAACATCGCCCGAATATGCGATGAAACGCTTACTCGCAGCAGGTAGCGGACCCATTTATCAAATCACAAAATCATTTCGTGTCGGCGAATCCGGACATCATCACAATCCTGAATTTACAATGCTAGAATGGTACCGCCATGGATTTAATCTTCATGATTTAATGGACGAAATTGATTTATTGTTACAATGTACACTGCAAACACAACCATCAGAAAAAATATCTTATGAAGCATTGTTTTTAAATTATTTGAATATTAATCCGCTGACAACCCCATTAGACGCATTAAAAAAATTAATCGTTGAAAGTGCAATTCATGTGGATACCAAAAATCTCGATCACGACACGTGTTTGCAAATTTTATTATCACATCTGATTGAGCCCAAGCTCGGCGTTGAAAAACCCTTATTTTTATATGATTTTCCACCCTCACAAGCCGCACTTTCGAAAATACGTTACGATAAAAATCCTGTGGCAGAGCGTTTTGAGTTGTACATCAATGGTTCTGAAATTGCGAATGGTTTTCATGAATTAACAGATTCAAACGAGCAATACAAACGATTTGAAAAAAACCAAATGGCGCGAAAAGAAAATAATCAATTTGTTCCTGATATTGATGATTACTTTATTGATGCATTACAAGCAGGTTTACCGAATTGTTCAGGGGTTGCTGTGGGCATTGATCGTTTACTCATGCAATGCGCAAAAGCAAATCATATTCAAGATGTGGTCAGCTTTCCGTTTGCGCGCGCATAAACATCATAATCATACACGTTATCTTTTTTTAACGTCGTTAGATAACGATAGGAATGCCACGCTAAATAAAATGCCTTATTTTTATTTAAAAAATAAAGCGGATCAAAAGGACCAAAATGCACATTATCAACAATACAGTATTTATCCACCAATACCAACAGTGGTTTTTGCTGATCAATATCGCGAGCAACCATTTCTGAAAGAAAATCTGAATCTTTTTTTTGTTGCAGCGTCATATTTTGAAAAAAATTCTTTTTATAAAAATCTCTCATCCAAAAATCGACTTCGATGCTTCCCGAAAAATACGCATCCGCTTCTTCAAAATCAGAAATTAAGCCTGTTTGAGCTGAAGATATAAAATACACCGGTTTATGAAAAGCATTTAAATGCAGGTAACTGATGACAGAATAGGCATCCAACTTAATCTGTTCAGCCATTCTTGTCGTTAAAAAAACGAGGGCATTGGGAAGCAGTAATATTGCCTGACAAACAACACAAGCAATCAAAATACTTTTTTTATTTTTAGACAGCACAGAAAACCAATGCATCATTTGAAAAGTGAAGAGGAATAATGCGATTGAAAATGCCGGGAGAAAATGATAATACCAACGCATGCGCTGGATAAGATAACTCATTAAAAAGCCTATCAATGTTAAGGTAAGTATTTTTATTAATGCTTTATGATTGTTTTTTTTGTAATGAATGAATTGAAAACCCATAATTAAAAGGCAAAAACAAAAAACATAATCAAAAATTAGTGACGTCCAAGGTTCCGCTAATGATTGATAATAAAAGTGTGCCGCAATAGGAACAACAACATACAGATACTGATCAAAAAAAACATATATTGCTAAACCATAGAAAAAAACAAGAAAAATAATACAAATCGTTTCTGCTCGAAAAATTGCGCGCAACAACCTTCCTTTTTTTTCCTCATCAACTTTATACAAATTAAAAACCGTATAACATTCAACCAACACAAAGGCGATTAAAAAAAATGGCTTTAATGCAAAACCCAATGCTGCCATAACCCCTGAAAATAACTGAAGGTTCAAATTGATGCTGCTGTTTTGCAAGCGACATACAACCAATAGAAAATAGGGCATCGCAAAAATAACCAATAAATTTTCACGCTGACCAAACTCATACAACGGCAAGATTAAAAAAATAAATGGCAGAAGAAGTATCAAAAAGAAAGCCATTATGCGATCTTCAGAACGGAATATTTTCATTAAAAAATAAAAGCAGAGAGCAATGGAAATTAATGCGTAACACGTCATTACTATCTTAAAACTAACAATTCTTGAAATTAAAAAAAATTTTGAAATAATTACGGCAGGCATGTACATAAAAATGGATAGCGGCGGATTTATTTCAATAAAATCATTTCCGTAATGCTTGCCATTTAAAACATATTGCGCAAGATTCATTTGCCAAAGATCATCTGATTTCAAAAGAAAGGTTGACTGTAAAACCCACGACAACAGGATAATGATCAAAACGCCTGAAAATAAGAGATATTGCTGCGATCTCGAAAATATCATAGCCGGGCTTCCACGACATATTGTCCACCCAACGGTAGAAATCGCAAATACGATTCAAAAATCCTTAACCATCGCAACTGAGAAGGAAAAAATAACGTGTAATGATGGCGAATATTTTTTATACCCACCGCTAAACCTATTTTTTTCAATTCAGCCGGCGTTAATAAAATGGCATCTCGATCAAAGGGACATCGATGCACTAAATAGCGCGTCATAGGATTATAGGGATTATGTTCAAAAATAATTATTTTTCCACTATTTGAACACACATCAACTATTGATTTCATGACCGACACGCGATCAGCCAGTGGAATATGGTGAAAAACACAAGCGATAAATATCACATCAAATGTCATTGCTGATTTTTCTATTTGATCGGGCGTTAAAAATAGTGCGGTAGGCACCCGCTCTCTTGCTTGGATAAGACTCTTTTCTGATAAATCGCAACCATAAATTGTTGAAGATGAAAAATGTTTTTTTAAAAATTCAGTGCTTCTGCCAACACCACAACCAAAATCTAATATCGTATTCGGTTCAGCTGTCAGTAATTTTTTGAGAACCAACACTTTATATTCTGAAAAATAGGCATTATCGCTATCAAAAAATTCAAGTTGACTTGTGAGAATATCATCATATTTTTCTGCATAGTCATCAAAATTCACTTTTAGCATTAAAAAATCTCACTGTCTTCTATATAACGGGGACGCCGCTTTACTTCTAAATAAATTTTAGCAATGTATTCACCCAGCACGCCCACCGAAAGCAGCTGTATGCCGCCCATAAAACACAGCGGAATCATGATCGATGACCATCCGGGCACCGTATGAGAAAATAGCTTTGCGCAAACAACCCAAACCATCATAATCAATGCAAACAAAAATGAAACCATCCCCATCACTAAAATAAACCGTAACGGAAAATGTGTGAATGAAGTGAGGCCATCACACGCTAAGGCAATCATTTTTCTGATGGTGTATTTTGATTTTCCTAAAGACCGTTCTACACGATCATAATAAACTTGTGTTGATTTGTAACCAATGAGCGGAATGATGCCACGTAAAAATAAATTACGTTCTTCAAACTGATTTAATCGCATTAATGCGCGTTGACTCAGCAATCGAAAATCCGCATGATTAAAGATGATATCGGAATTTGAATAGCGGATTATTTTGTAGAAAGCAATCGCGGTCATTCGCTTTAAAAACATATCACTTTTTCTTGATTTTCTGACGCCGTAAACAACATCACTACCAGAACAAAAATGATCAATCATTTCTTCGATAACGCAAATATCATCTTGCAGATCCGCATCAATTGAGATCACACAATCCACTTTATCTTTAATAGTCATCAATCCTGCAAACAGTGCATTTTGATGCCCTCTGTTTCGAGAAAGTTTTAAGCCTTTTATCATGGGACTTTCTTGATGCGCCTCTGAAATAATGCGCCAAGTTTCATCTTGGCTTCCATCATCGACACAATATAAAAAGCTTTCTGCTTTGATTTTATTTTTTTGGATAAGATGAATTAAAACGTCTGCTAATTTTTTGAGTGCCAAAGGCAATGCAGGCTGTTCATTATAACAAGGGATAACAATTGCAAGACACGGTAATTTCATAGGCATATCGCTATTGTTTAACTAAAGGCGATATCAGAATATCAAAAACACCCCATGACTTCATCTTTATTCATCGGTGTGCGATCACTTCCCCAATGACATTGCCCAGCCTCAATTCACTGTCTGATTTCAATGACGCATTCCAAGTGACTTTATTTTTTTCACACAATAAAATCACAGTTGAACCCAAACGAAAATGCCCTACCTCATCACCGCGTTGCAAGATGATTTTTTGATTATCATAACCCCAAGATTGGATGGTGCGATTTTCTTGTGGAGAAACGATCCCATGCCACTGCATAGACACACTGCCGACGATCATAGCGCCAACAGCAATTAATGCGACTGTACCAATGGTTGTTTCAAAGACACAAATGACGCGTTCGTTGCGTGCAAATAATCCAGGTACATTATTCACGGACGCAGGATTCACTGAAAACAATTTTCCAGGCACATAAACCATTTTTTTTAATTGCCCGTCAATGGGCATATGAAACCGATGATAATCTTTGGGTGATAAATAAGCTGTTAAAAACGCGCCGTCTTCAAATTTTTTACTTAAAGCAGTGTCGCCACCACACAAATCACGCACACTAAAATAAGCGCCTTTTGCTTGCAATAATTGGTCTTTTTGAAGTTGGCCTAATTCACTGATACATCCATCGACAGGGCTGATAAAGGCGTTGTTTTCTGGCGAAATCGTTCGCGCACCTACTTTTAATTCGCGCGTAAAAAAATCATTGAAGCTTTTAAATTGCGTGTAATCTGATATTTTTGCTTCGCTCATGTTGACGCGATAGCGGCTGATAAATTTTTGAATGCCATAGTGCGTGAGTGCACCCCATTCAGCATTGGCGAGTTTCCCCATACAGCGCGATAGAAAATGTTGTGGAATTAGATTTTGTTGCCATGGTTTCATTATTCTTCTCTCTGCGCGCTTGCTAACGCGCGCGCTTCTATCGCATTTAACACACAGCGTCCCAATTCGCCCACTCCTCACCAAATACGGTATAATCACCTTTTAAAAAAAGCATGCAAGGATATCACAATTGGAAATCTTTTTGGTAGGTGGTGCTGTACGGGATGAACTGCTCGGAAAGCCCGTAAAAGAACGTGACTGGGTGGTCGTTGGAAGCACGCCAAAAGAAATGATCGCCAAAGGCTATCAACCCGTTGGTAAAGATTTTCCCGTGTTTTTACATCCTAAAACACACGAAGAATACGCGTTGGCACGCCTCGACCGCAAAACAGGGAAAGGGTATAAAGGGTTTTATTTTTATGCATCACCGGAAGTCACACTCACCGAAGACTTGGTTCGTCGTGATTTAACGATTAATGCCATGGCAAAAAATAATGCCACCGGCGAAATTATTGATCCACACAATGGCCAAAAAGATCTTGCGCTCAAACTATTTCGCCATGTATCAGGCGCCTTTGTAGAAGATCCTGTACGTATCTTACGTATTGCACGTTTTGCCTGTTTTTTACCTGATTTTGATGTACATCCAGAAACCAATCAACTTATGCGAAAAATGGTTCACTCAGGTGAAATCGATGCCTTGGTGCCTGAACGCATATGGAAAGAATTTTCACGCGCACTTATTTCAGAAAAGCCGCAGCGATTTTTTGACGTATTAAAAAATTGTGATGCGTTAGGTATTTTGTTTCCAGAATTTAAAAATGATTTGGATTTATCTGCGTTCAATAACGCTGTGGCAATCAATATATCCGGGCCTGTCAGATTCGCTGCATTATTGCATCATTTATCACGTGATGAAATTCAATCCATTTGTAAACGATTTCGAGTGCCGAGTGAATTCAGTGAATTGGCATTACTGGTGTCAAAATATTCAAGCCATTATCGCCATTTAAATACACACAATGCACAAGATTTATTATTTATTTTAAAATCGATCGATGCGTTTCGAAGACCAGAACGATTTTCAGAATGGATGATTGCGTGCCATGCGATTGATCCAAAACAAAATCATAGTGCTATTTTATTAAAGGCATTACATGCTGCAAAAATCGTTGATATACAACATTTGATTGAACAGAAAATTGAAGGTAAGGCGTTTGCGGATAGGTTGTATGAGTTGCAGGTGGCGGCGATTGCGGCGCTATGTGGTTAATTCTCGTTGCGCGCTTGCTATCGCGCGCGCTTCTATCGCTGCTAAAAACGCTATCAATATCTCAGAGAATGCGTTCTTAAATAAACGGCGAGGAATGAGTTATTTATCGGCGATGTATCCACGCGTTAGAGTGCATTCGTTAGCAGCGATAGAAGCGCGCGCGATAGCAAGCGCGAAACATCAAACAATATACTCAATCAAACAAACCGATCCACCACAAGCGCAATAAATAACCCCATTAAATACGTAATGGAAAAGCGAAAGACCGCCATCGCAACTTTTGGCTCAACCGTTTTTTTCAACTGAATCGCCATCTGAATAAAACGCGCGCCCAACAAAATTGCTGCCACTAAATACACCCAACCTGACATACCAACCACAAATGGCAATAGCGTTACTGCAAACAATGCAACAGTATAAATCACAATATTTAATTTCGTATAAGCAATGCCATGGGTGACTGGCAACATCGGGACATCGGCTTTTGCATATTCATCCACGCGATAAATAGCAAGCGCCCAAAAATGCGGTGGCGTCCAAACAAATATAATCAGCAATAAAACAATGGCACCTAAATCAATATGGCCTGTCATTGCCACCCAACCCAACAAGGGTGGCGCTGCACCAGCGATTCCACCAATAACAATATTTTGCGGTGTCGCATGTTTCAAATACATCGTGTAAATGCCAGCATAACCGATCAATGTTAAAAACGTTAACAATGCCGTCAGTGTATTTACAAATTCAATTAATACAAATAACCCGGTGACACATAACGTTGTCGCAAACATGATCGCGTATTTTGTGCTGACTTTACCCTGTGCAATAGGTCTATTTTTCGTGCGATGCATTAAGCGATCGATATGACGATCAACCAAATGATTAATGGCTGCTGCACTCGCAGCCACTAATGCAATACCCACGTTGCCCAGTAGAAAAACCACCCAAGAAAAATGGGTTGGCTTTGCTAAACACATGCCTACCATGCTCGTCAAAATCATTAACGCGACGACACGCGGTTTACATAATTCAAAATAATCACGAAGACGTACGGACTGAGTTTCCATGGACAGTTCGGCTGAATTGGCGCGCGCTGAAATTCTCATGTGTTCATTTACCCACAATTTATAGTGTAATTAATTGTCACCATGATCAACAGGATCATTGAAGCGATCAGATTATGCGCGATTGCAAGGAATAACGGAAGTTGAAATATCACATTTAATGCACCCAATAAAATCTGTACACATAAAAAAATTAATAAATACCAACTGGTTTTTTTTAATAACAGATGCGATCGATAGTGTGTTTGAATCATTAAAAATAGGGAAAAAAGTGCACATCCCACAACCAATGCACCCCAACGATGCACAGCGGAAAGCCCCGCATACAGCAATCCCACATAATGACTACTTGTCCATGCACCCAATATCACTTGCACAATAAGCAATATAAAACCAACCGCCGCTAAAAACCGAAATAGTCTACTGACATTTATTGTTGCAGTCTGCAGAGGGCGAGAATATAAATAAATCAGCCATAATAATGCCAAAATGGTCATCCCCACCAATAAATGCTGCATGACAATAAAAGGCGATAATTTGAATGTGACTGTCCATAATCCCAAAAACACTTGATAAATAAGCAACATAAATAACAATGCCGCAAAAACAATATATTCAAATCCACTCGTACGCGCTGTCAGCATACATGTCACTACCACAGACAAAATCAAAATACCGAGTAATCCCGCTAAATAACGATGTCCCATTTCAATCTGTGCTTTTTTGACTGAAATCGGTGCATGCGGATAATTTAAATCGATGCGTTGTAAAGTCGTTTTATCTTTCGGAACAATTAGGTGTCCATAACAACCAGGCCAATCGGGGCAGCCTAAACCGGCTTGTGACAATCGCGTAAAAGCGCCGACGCCAATTACCAAGAAAGCCAAACATAATGTGATAAAACTTAAAATAGATAAACGCCGTAATTTAATTGAGCGAAACATCCGTGTTTCTCCTAATAAATATTTTTTTATATGTTGGCACGCTTGTTGCGCTGCGCGCCACGCGCGTCTCAAAGTCTCTCAACACATCGCCGCTTCGGCCGCATGACAGGGACCATTAAATACTTTGATCGCCATTTTTTTAATTTTAAATGCTTCAAGAAAATTTTTATCGCGATGCAATTCATTCACAAACCATTGTGATAACGTTTCCAATGTGACATTTTCTAAGGGCAATAAAACCACATCCTCTTTTAAAAGCCACATTGATTTGTGATTATAAGTAATTTCATAATGTTCACCGTCATCTTTAATAACCAAATAAGGTGAATTTTCAGGCAGTAAAAAATGCCAATTCAATTGCAAACACAATTGAATTAATTTTTCTTCAAACAAACGATAATCAAATGTAATTCCTGGCTCGCCCATTTCAGCAGTCACAATCACTTCCAATGAATAATTATGACCATGCAATGTTTCACGTTGTGTTGCAGAAAAAATAGTGAAATGTCCCGCAGAAAATTTTAATTTGCCGTGACTAAAATACAATGTGGATTCGTTTGTCATAACCGCTCCATCTGGTTCATTGATGAAAAGCCCATGAGTGCTATTTCAACATTTTTCGTTAAAGCAATCACTTTAAATAATTCACCCATCTCGCTCGGCAAAGTCAGCTGTAAAATTTGTTGATTTTGCAGAAACCGTGATTTTTCATCCACCGCGTCATTGATAAATGATAACAATCCACAATTAATCAAAAAAGCAGATTGATTGGTAAATCCCGATACCGTTAATCCATTTTCCTCTGCCGATTCTGCAACAGCGGTAAAATCAACGTGCGCCGTGATATCTTGGACTCCCACAAAAATCAGGGGATTAATATGGGCACGATGTCGGTAGTGGCACATAATCGTCCCAGTATAGCGATCAGGATGATAATATTCGCGGCGCACAAATCCGTAATCCATCAGCAATACAATACCACGTGATAAACAGTCAGAAATACTTTTCATCCAGCCAGGCAAGTACAAATTCACTTCCGAGGTATAACCATCCGCGAAATCAATACCATATTTTTCAATATGCGCAGTTAACGAAGGATTTTCTTTTTCTGAAATGCAGCTCGTCAGTACATCATTTTCAAGTGACACAAAACGTTCTTTAACCCTTTTATTCCAGGTAAATTGATGCACCGGCATTGCATCCAACACTTCATTTCCCACTATCACGCCGCGAATAGGCTTCTCAGGCAATGCATCTAACCACACCACACGATCAAAATACCCAGGGATCTTTGCCTGAATGGTTTTCGCTTGTTCAGATTTTAAAAAAGCGCTCACTTCTAAAATATAATAATGTTTCGGTAACTGATTTCTTTTATATAACGCACACAAAATATCGGCAGCCATCATACCACTGCCCGCCCCAAACTCTAGAATGTCGCCACCCCCTAATGCTTCCAACACTTCTGCACATTGATTCGCGACACACTCAGAAAACAAGGAAGAAATTTCTGGCGCAGTCACAAAATCACCGGCTGGACCAAACTTTTTTAATGTGTTTCGATAATAACCGAGTTGCGGTGTATATAACGCCAATTCCATGTAGCGCGTAAAAGAAATAGGCCCAGATTTTTTAATTTCCGCTTTGATATTCGCCAGAAGCTGGTCAGACACCGCCTTGGCAGCAGGATCAAGAGACGGTAAAGTATCGTTCATTAAAATTCATCCGGAATATAAGAAACGTTGAGATTATAACGCCATGACAACAAAACACCAGCCAGAAAAAAAGTGCGCGCCTGTCGCGCTCATTACCGGAAGCGCAAGACGCGTGGGTGCTTGCATCGCAACGCTATTTCATGAAAAGGGTTATCGCGTCATTATACATTATCGACATTCACACGAAGCAGCAGTCGCATTGGCAGCAACACTCAATCAACGGCGCGAACAATCGGCTGTTTGTATGTATGCTGATTTAGATGATTTCAACGCATACGAAAAACTCATTCACGCAAGTTATTCTGCCTGGCATCGATTGGATGTATTAATCAATAACGCATCGACTTTCACACCGACACCCGTTGGAAAAACAACACTGGCCAATTGGGATTATTTATTCAATAGCAATCTGAAAGCGCCCTTTTATTTGTCACAAGCTGCCGCGCCTTTTTTACGTGAAACAGAGGGCAATATCATCAATATTGTTGATATTCATGCCATCACACCCATGAAAAATTACCCTATCTACAGCTGTGCAAAAGCGGGATTGCTCATGCTGACAAAATCATTGGCAGTTGAATTAGCGCCTCTCATTCGTGTGAATGCCGTTGCACCTGGCAGCGTCATTTGGCCCGAAAATGAAAATGTTTATTCTGACGCAAAAAAAGAAGCGATATTGTCAGCGACGCTGTTAAAAAAACAAGTTAGCCCAGAAGATATTGCAAAAACCGCTTTATTTTTGGCTGGTCAAACATCAATGACGGGGCAAATGCTGAACGTGGACGCCGGAAGATTGGTTTAGGAACGCGTGCACATTCCTTAATGTTTCCAGACCGGTTGATTCAGGGGGTTAGGATTCTGCGGATTGCTTGCTTCCACCCTGCTTGTTGCTACACCAGGGAGTCTCACAAATAATCCAACGCTGCAAACAGGAGGGATAGCAATCAAAGGACCAGCAGAAGCAGCACGATTGCCTCCCCGTTCAGCTTGCGCGCTTCGACCCACTACAGACACGTGATTAACAGCTACTGTAGCCTCCCCCTCTGATTCCCTCTGTTTTTTTGAAAGATCGGGAAGAAGTCGCGGCACAACGGACAAAAATGTAGCATGGAGTATAGACACCGCTTGATCCAACGGCAATCGTGCCACGGGATTGAGTGCGCAAAGCTTTTTCACCACCGGTTCCACCCCAGCCGTTTCTTGCAAAGCAAGCCTACCATTTCGCACAGTATCTTGAGTCATGCGTAGTAAAAGGTCACCGAGCGCATAAATATCTTGTGCTGGATCCGCTTCGATCAGCTCATCACCAAATAATTCCGGAGGTATATGCGCGAACAGTATTCGCGGATTCTTCCCCTTCGGTATTTCATAAGCCCCCACCTTTTTATCACCACGCCTTTCTGAAAGACCAAAGTCAATTGGATAACATTTCCCATCATGACCATAAATAAAATTTGGCGTCTTGATATCACCATGGACCATACCATGAGCTTGATGTAAGTACTGAACAGCGGCAACAACCGCAATAAAAATACCCACCATTTCCCGCATCGTTCGGGGATGGATACTCTCTAATGTGACCCCCTCAATGTATTTCATCAAAATGGCATGGGGTCGATTTTTTTGCTCAGAGTCTCCCGAAAGCACGCCTAGCCCATAGACTACTTGATTCCATCTGGCATCTGCAGAAAAAGAAGGGCCCTCGCAATAAATCATTCCGCGATTTACGATGGTGGCTTTCTCTGTTTTCACGACAACGGAAATCGGCTGAATAGGGGCTAGATTGGATTGTGTATACGAAAATGACTTAAAGAGACTAACAGTACCAAACATTCCCTCGCCAAGAGCACGCTCCCAGCGGTAGGAAACGCCTTGATAGATAAAAAAACCGCCTCCCACATAATTCTCAAATTGAGGATAGGAAGGTTGAAGTTCGCCGTGATGAGTAAGTCCGTATTGTCTCATCCCCTAAGCGTAAATCAACTTTGCAAAAAAAGATAGAAGCAGAGCGATAGCGAATGCGAAAGTTTGAATGAATTAGATGTTGAAGCTACAAAGATCGGTGTCACTCGAACATCGCTTAGGAACGTGCACGCGTTTCAACAGATGATCAAAATCTAGCACTGCAAACACAGGCGTTCAATGAGATTGGTTGGTTCCGTCATTCATTAAGCCCGCGTTAATTTTCTCACAATAGCCGAAATTGCGACAAATACATATATAATTGGCGCAGTTTTTTCTATACTGCGCTTAAATCAAGTCAATTTTACAAAAACCGCATAAGGGGTTGTTACCATGAAACAATCACAACAAGTAGCATTAAAAAATCAGGCTCAATTGGTTCCACAATTGTTGCCTCGCAAATTAGTTAATGGTTTTCTTGCAGGCATTGGCTTTGCTGTCATTGGTATGGCAACCACAGCCAAGTTTTGCATCGAGACCGTTGCAAGTGGTATTGCTCGTTTCTCAGGTACATCCAGAGAAAAAGAATGGGCACCTGTTTTATTGTCAACAGTCTTTTTTGCGTTGATGATGTATCTTTTGCTGGTGAAATTAATGCGTGCAGCACCAGCAGCTCAAGCACAGCCAATACAAAATTCATTTGAAGATTTGTTCTTGAAGTCGATGCAACCACAACACAACACTCAACCATCTCGTTCTCAAGGCCCGTCTATCGAACCAGTTGATGATGAAGTGCCGACATTAAAAGCAACAATAGGTGTTAGTAACTTAAAGCCAGCTAACAAATCAACATTCGACAGCAATTTACAACAAGCCGGATGTAGATTATTTCAATCCCCTGGCAGTTCAGATAAACCTAATACCGCACCAGCGTCTGATCCAGCAGGTCAAGATAACATT
>Ga0155584_1109_pt1 | contig 12176 bp, 12 predicted proteins | sample RifCSPhighO2_12_FD_107241 | JGI IMG/M metagenome (GOLD analysis project Ga0155584, IMG submission 107241) | Gammaproteobacteria bacterium RIFCSPHIGHO2_12_FULL_40_19
TGCTTATTTAAGAACACAACAAATACTACTGACAGGGGGTAAAAAGGAAGCAGTGAATTTTTTAAAGCGATTTGAATTTTAAACAGTTTCTTGCTTATCAAAAAATCGGCTGCATTTTTTGATCTCGTACCTGTCCCTTGTTAAATTAGAAAGTATGAATCCAGCCAATCAATTATATTCAGACCAATTGCTTTTGCAACTCTAATAATTTCACATGACGATAATAACTGGCTTCTGCTGATGAGATGGCGACAATAAAACCCATTTTGCCATCACAGCAACCCCATCGAAAAAAATAAGATCGTAAAAAAGCCCAAAAACCAGCAAATATTGCTCTCTTTAAACTGGTTTTTTTTCCGCGTGAAAAACGTGATTGCGCAGACAACGTGGTATATCGATCCATTCTTTGCATCAAGGCGTCAATGGATAAATAGCTGTTATGTAATAGGGGTGATTTTAATTTTCCCAGCGGTTCTTGATTGGTGATTAGTTTTTCATGCACAATGTCATCGCTAAAACGTGCAGTTCCGCGCTTAAATAAACGAACGACGGTATCTCTTCCAACATCGCCAAAACGAATCCATTTACCACAATATTGATTACGACGTGGGATGATAAAAATATTTTTTGTTGAGTGTTGAATGACTTGTGTGATTTCGTCACGTGATGCATCGGAGATCCATTCGTCACTATCAATTGAAAAAATCCAATCGCCCGTTGCTTTTTCTAAGGCGCGATTTTTTTGAGGACCGAATCCAGGCCAATCTGTCTCTATCACATGCGTTGTATATTTCCGACAAATAGAAACCGTTTCATCGGTACTGCCAGAATCAAGAACGATAATTTCATCAGCCCATTTTACTGATGAAAGGCATTTTTCGATTGTTTCAGCACTATTTTTGGTGATGATAATGACGCTTAGCGAAGGTTTCATTTTGGTCTCTTAAAATGCATAATAGCGTTTTTTTTATGAACGACATTGTATGAATGGATAGCGATGATGACAAGTCAAAAAATCACCTTACCCGATTTTGAGAAAACGCATGTGTTGGTATACGGTGATTTAATGTTGGATCGTTATTTTCATGGTGATACGACGCGTATTTCTCCCGAAGCGCCCGTGCCTGTCGTGAATGTCATCGAAATTGAAACACGTCCTGGCGGTGCTGCCAACGTTGCGCAAAATATTGCGACATTGGGTGGACAGGTCACATTGTGTGGATTAGTCGGTGCAGATGTACAAGCGAAAGAGCTGAAAACGTGTCTTGAACCGCTGCGTATCGATTGTCAGTTTTTAACATTGCCTGATTATCCCACCATCACAAAATTGCGCGTGCTTGGTCGTCATCAACAATTGATTCGCATGGATTTTGAGAAAATGCAGGAAGAAGAAGTTAATGATGATGCTTTATTTTCCGACTATTGTGAAAAATTAAAAACAGCTCAAGTGGTTGTGTTATCTGATTATTCGAAAGGTGCTTTATGTCATATTGAACGCCTCATTGCTGCTGCAAAAAAAAATAATGTGCCAGTGCTTGTTGATCCAAAGCATAAGAATTATCAACGTTATTCTGGCGCAACTATTTTGACGCCGAATTTAAAAGAATTTGAAGCGGTCGTGGGTGTCTGTAAAGACTTACCTGAAATCGTGCAAAAAGCCCTTGAATTACTGCGTAAAGTACAAATAGAAAGTTTGCTGGTGACACTCGGAAAAGACGGAATGGTATTTATCAAACCAGGACAAGAAGCCGTTCATTTTCCGACAAAAGCCCGTGATGTATTTGATGTGACTGGTGCAGGTGATACGGTCATCGGTGTGTTGAGCGCGGGTGTTGCCGCTGGTATGGATTTATTATCTGCAGTGGTATTGGCCAATGTTGCTGCGGGTGTGGTGGTCGGACGGCTAGGTGCACAAGCAGTGAGTGTGTCGGATTTACAGCATGCTTTATTACAATCAGGTGATTTGTTTGCAGGCATTTTAAATCAACAACAATTATTGTTAGTGATTGCTGCTGCACGATCGCGTGGCGAAAAAATTGTGATGACAAATGGCTGTTTCGATGTTTTACATGTGGGTCACGTGGATTATTTGTCGAAAGCAAAAGCATTAGGACATCGACTCATTATTGCTGTTAACGATGATGATTCCGTGCGGCGTTTAAAAGGTGCGGAACGTCCGTTAAATCCCGTATTAGCGCGAATGAAAGTATTATCAGCACTCGGTTGTGTGGACTGGGTTATTCCTTTTTCGGAAGACACACCAGCCCGATTAGTTGCGGCTGTGCAACCTGATTTTTTAGTCAAAGGTGGGGATTATCGCATTGATGAAATTGCAGGACATGACACTGTTTTACAAAATGGCGGAACCGTATTAACGATTCCTTTGGTCGATGGATTTTCTACAACGAAGTTAGTCCAGAAAATGAGGGAATTTGCATGATTGTTGTAACGGGCGCCGCTGGATTTATTGGGAGTAATTTAATTAAAGGGTTAAATCAGTTGGGTATCACGGATATTTTAGCCGTGGATGATTTAACGGATGGAAAAAAATATCGTAATTTAGCCGTTGTGCAGTATCGCGATTATATGGATCGTCATGATTTTCTAAAAAAAATTTCACAGGACGAATCATTTGAATCTGTCATTCAAGCTGTTTTTCATCAAGGTGCTTGTTCGGATACGACTGAATGGAATGGCGAATTTATGATGAAAAATAATTATGACTATTCCAAATCTGTTTTACATTATTGCTTACAGAAAAAAATTCCTTTTATTTATGCATCCAGTGCGGCTGTTTATGGTGCCGTCGAACGTTTTGATGATCGTGATGCACATCAATTACCCTTGAATGTGTACGGTTATTCTAAATGGAAATTCGATGAATATGTGCAACCGTATTTGAAACATGCGACATCGCAAATTGTGGGGTTTCGTTATTTTAATGTGTATGGTCCACATGAAAATCACAAAGGCAAAATGGCGAGTGTTGCTTTTCATTTAATGAATCAGTTGAAAGACAATGGCATTGTTAAATTATTCGCAAGCTATGGTGGTTATGGGGATGGCGAACATCAACGTGATTTTATTTTTATTGATGATGTTGTCAAAGTGAATTTATGGTTTTACAAACACCCTGAAAAAAAGGGTATTTTTAATTGTGGTACAGGTCAAGCGCGATGCTTCAATGATATTGCTAAAAAATTAATTCAGTTAAATGGCTCTGGAAAATTGGAATATATGGCTTTTCCAGAATCTTTGAAAGGTGCTTATCAGAGTTTTACGCAGGCGAATTTAACGTCATTACGTGAAGCGGGTTTTCATGAGGCATTGACATCATTAGAAGAGGGATTGGAAAATTATTTTCAGTGGTTTCAGGGCGCAGGAAGATTTCACAGGGGGTAATAAAAAAGCCGATGGGATATTGCTATCGCATCGGCTTTTGGTTTTATGTATGGATTTTAAGATCCAGCGCCTTGCGTTACACCAGGAGTGCTATTAGGTGTAACAGGTGCTTGTCCCGCAGGAGGTGTTGGCGTTGATGGCGTTGATGGCGCCGCTGTTGGTTGTTGACCCTGAATCACGCTTTTAATTTCATCGTTTAATTTAGTACCTTCTTGGCTCATCATTGTATTAACAGCAGTAAGGTTTGATTGAAGATTGCTTGCTGTTATTGCCCCTAAGAGACGCTCTCTATCTAAGTGTGCTTGGTAATTCTGGTGTTCAATTTCTGCGAGCACAATTAAGATATTACGTTGTACGTCCGCTGGTGATGCATTTTGAACATCCTGATACCATTTAGGGTCTTGTACGCGATGATTTGCTTGGTATGCCTCTACTTGCAAGGGACTTGCTTTATTTTCCCTCAGTTCTTGCTGTTCTGTGGGAGTCAGTGACGCGTCTTTTCGAGTAAACCCTGCAGCAGGTGCTAGTCCTTGCATCGGAGTGCGTTCAGCAATCAGTTGATTGAGTGAGTTTATCGTAATAGAACGAATTGCGAGTAATGCACGTACATTGAGGACAAATTTCGTGTAAATCGGATCTTTTTTTAAGGTAATTAACGCCTGCCAGTTGCCGTCGAGACTAGGCAAGTTAGTGAGCTCTTCTGTGAGATTTTGCTTACTTTGAGCAGCATAAACCAAGAATTCTTTAGAGGCCATTTCTTCAGATGGAGAATAACCTGTCGGGGTAATCAGGGAAGCAAAATTGAATTTGTTGTCATTGACATCACTGAGTTCTGGTTTTTTCACCCATGTTGGGTTTTCCTGATAAGTGGCTAATTGAGCAGCGGGGGTGTGTGGTGGTGCGATTTGGCTTGCTGTCGCTTCCGCTTTTGTACCAAACAAGGTATCGCTTGCTAAAGCCAACGGTTTTTTGGGGTCAGTAGTTAGATTGCTAGGATTGCTGTCTTTTAAATACTGCTCAAAAGGTTGGGATTGTGCAGTTTGAAACTTCGCTTTTTCTGTTGTGTTGTTTTGAAATACGGCATAGGGAAATTGTGTTAAAGAGTTTGTCAGGTTGTTTGTTGTTTCTTGTTGTGCTTTTGCGGCAGCGGCTTGATCGGGGAACAGTGTTGGACCGTTTAAAGCGACGGTTTGCGTGTTGGTGCTGATCAATTGCTGCAGGTGTGAAATCGGTTGGAAGTTTTGGTTTATGATAAAATTGCCCACGTTTTGGTATAACTCGCTGATATATGCCTCGAGTTTTTTGATATCGCCGGGTGATGGCGCAGGTGCGGCTGGCCAGGTCGGTGGTGTTGGTGCAGTAGGTGCTGTTTGTGCCCAAGTGGCGCTTGCGCTGATCAATGCAGTTGCTGTTAAAAGCGCATTTATAGTGGTTCTTTTCATGATACGTTGACCTCAAGTTAATTGAATGATCTCAATTTAAAACCAGTTAACACTTTCTTGTTTTTGTTGTTTTTCTTTGGGCGGCTTTGCTTGATCGGTGTTGCTGGGAGGCATTGCCTGATCGGTGTTGTTTGGGGGTGGCGGTGTAGCATCGGTTGTGCTTTGTTGATGGTTATTTGGAGTGTTGCTGCTTTGGGTGTTGCTGCTAGGAATTATATTGCCACAAGGGGATAATTGGCCGCCTTCTTTGGGCGTCTTTTTCATCCAGTGCCAGAGTGTCAAATACTGGCTGCAGTTCGGTTGAGAAGAGAGTTGGTGCTGGCACGCGTTGCTTTTAAAACACTGTTCCAAATCGGAGTCATAAGAACCCGCTGCGATCATGACCGCACAATTTTGTTGTGAGGGGCTCAATGTGTTGATACTGGGATTGGCGCTGGATAATGTTGTCAAAAACGTTGTGCAATTTTGTAGGGTTGATGGAGGGAGTGGGGATGTCGGTGGTATCGTGGGTGTTTGCGCAGCTGTCGGTGATGACTGTGCATGACTTCCTGCGTCGCCAAGCAGGGATGAAAATGAAAAACCCAATGTGGTTGCTGTAAAACAAGTCGAAACCATTGCGCCTACAATGAGTACCGTGATTTTTTTATTCATGCCCACTTTCCTCAAGTGCTTTGACAACTAATTTCAAACGATCTTCGCCGAATACACGACCGAGTAATCGTAATCGTTCGAAAACAACATTTCGGCGTAAAAATAATCCTGCGTTATCTGCTTGTGAGCGCGTCACTTCTTCGGCTTTCATTAACACTTTTGCAGCAGCGCCGGGATATGCCATATCGAGACACATGAGTAATCGTAAACCACGACCTGTTTTAATATGCGCGAGCACTTCAATCATTGCACTTTCTTGTTGGAGATCAATGTTGCCAATATCTTCTAATGTCTCGCCGAGCATTTTGACGGCTTTTTCTAATTCATTGTCTCCATCGAGCGTCCAATCTTCAACGCTTTCCATAAAGGTAATGACACGATGAATCATGGGATCTTGGTAATCGCGCCAGAACTGATGTACTGCTTTGTAATTTAAATCTGGCATTTTTTATATTCCTATTCCTCAGAAACAAAAGAATAATTAGCATACAATACGTTCCTTAAGATAGCATTAAATTTCAATGCCGCAAATGTTCAAAAGTTGTGAGCTGATAGGGGGTTAATGTCCGGTTAATGGGCTTTAAAAAAAATTAATGTTCCTTTAAGGATTCGGTGCTAGTATGTTGCAATAGGCTTAATCAATGTTCAAGAGAGTGCGGTCATGGGTTTTCGTAGTTATGTTAAAAAGACGGCAAAAAATAACACGAATGTCAGAGGTTGGTCTTCTTGGGATACTATCAAAGAGAATGCAAGAACCGTTTGTGGTTTTGTAGAAGATCTAAAACCAAGGGCTCAAAATGCGATACCTGTTCAAACTACTTTTGAACAAATGGTTCGTCAGTATGGGTTGTCTGAAAGCGATCTTCGTTCACGTATGAAAACACACTTTTTCGTATCCGTATTTTGTTTGATATTGGGTTGTTTCGCTATTGGCTGGATGATTTTCCTGTTAACAAAACTCATGTTTCTGCCAGCGCTTGTTGCTTTCTCTTTAGCTGCATTAATGTTTGCCTATGCCTTTCGTGAACATTTTTTTTATTTTCAAATAAAGCAAAGACGTTTGAATTGTACACCATCAGAATGGTTTTCTAGTCTTTTTTCAAAAAAGAAATAATGAAATAACAAGGGGTCACCCATATGCGTCGTTTATTGTATTTTTTTGGTGTCATTGTTTTGTTGTTTATAGCTGGCTCAGCTTTCGCACAAACCACAGATTCATCTTTCGCACAAACCACAGATTCATCGATCAGTCAGGCTTATCAGGCTGGCTCCAATATGACGCCCCCAGAATCCGATTACTCTGTTGCTTACTTGAATCAAGTTTTTGGCACGGTTGGCAACGTGTTGGCAGGCGGCGGCAGCCAAATTGTGGGAAAAATGTTTAAGGTTTTTAATGAAGGCGTTTTGGTGGTGGCAGCGCTTTGGTTGGCTTATACAACCATTACACTCGTATTGAATGCGGCGATACAAGGTTCTTTCGGCGGACAAAAAAACATTGCTACGATTTTATTGCGTATCGCTTTTGGATTTGCATTGATTATTCCTTCTTCTACCACTGGCTACTCTTTACTACAAGATATTTTTATGAAGATTGTCGTTCAAGGAGTCGGGTTGGCTGATAAGACGTGGGATAAAGCGTTAGATTATCTGCAGTATGGTGGCAATTTATACATCCCACCCGCGAGTCTAAATCAAGACACCGCGATCATTACGAATGCAATGGGTACTGTTACGACAGCTGACCCTGTCAACCCTCCCCCTAGTAACAGTCCTAGCGCGGCTCCTGTAGTGAGTGGATATGCTTCACAAATTTTTGTGGATGAAGTGTGTATGCTGGAAGCTGCCCAAAGTAACAGTACAACATACCTTGCTGTTTCCCCTATTTACTCACCGCCACCTTCAATTGCGACTCCTTCAACGCCGGGTAGTGTCACTTTTCCAGGCACCCCTACAGGCAATTGTGGTGTGGCGACTCCTTATGCAATGCCATCTTCCGACTACATTACTTTGAATGCGGAACAAACTCAGCATTTTTATACCGATAGCTACGCTGCATTAAAACAATTGGTGCTTTCAATCATGCCTGCTGCGAAAGCCTATGTGAATGCGGCCACGTCTACTTACAACGCTGGGGTGGACTACCATAATACAAGCGTTTTTATGACAATGGCCAATCTTGTTGCGCCACAGGCGGGTTCCAGTGAATACACCTGCCCAACCACCGGTAGTTCCAAGGCTTGTAACCCAACCAGTACGGGCAAATGCAGTTCAGGCTGTGATCTCATTAACCGGAATGCAAAAGCACTCTTTACGGCTATTGTTGCTTATGGCAATTTGATTACCCCTGCCCAACAATTATTAAATAGTGTTAGTGGCATCATTGGCACTTCTGATAACAGTTTGAGCGAGAGATTGTCTAGCGTCCGATATTTTGCGTCTCAAGACAAATATAGTTTTATAAACCAAGCAAAGGGGAAGGGTTGGATCATGGCAGGTGGTTTTTATTGGGATGTGGAACAAACGAACAATAATTCCACTGCATTGAATATCAGTGCGCTAGGCCCGACAGTTACTGCTCCTAGATACACAATGGTTTCGACGCTACCGACCAATCATATAATAGCAGACTCAGCAAATGACGTTGTTAGCTATACGACGGTTATTGGTACTTTATGGAACCAATATGTGGGTGCACAGCAAAATAATATCAGCATCACACCCAATACTCAGTCTGGCGCTTCTGGTTTTGCGAGCTCGATGGAAGGTGATTCTCTGGGGGCTTTTAGTGGTTTTTCATTAAGTAATGCAAATGCCTATAACCCGATTGCAACGCTCATGAATGAAGGTGAAAAAATCCTAAAGGCGGTAATGGCGATTTGGATAGCAGCCATTGGTTTGTCGGCGCTTGTTGCAATTGGAGCGGGTGTTTGTAGCAGCACATCTCCCGGTGCCGTGATATTCCAGGCTGTGTTAACGTGGTTGAAAAGCATCATGATGTTAATTACGACCTTGTTATTAATGCCCGGTGCCATTTTGGCTTATTATGTGCCGCTGTATCCTTTTGCTGTGTTTACGTTTGCAGCCATCGGTTGGATTATAATGGTTGTTGAAGGGATGGCTGCCGCGCCGCTTGTGTGTATTGGTATGACGCACCCGGAAGGTCATGATTTTTTAGGTAAAGCTGAGCAAGCGCTTATGTTGTTTTTAGGGATTTTCGTACGTCCCGCTTTGATGGTCATTGGCCTTGTTGCAGCAATGGTCATTTCATTTGCCGCTTTTGGTATGTTGACGTCAGGATTTGGTACTGTCTTAAATTCCCTTATGACTTCCACTCATTCAGCATTAGGGAATGCTTTCCTTAAGTTGATTAGTATTTGCATGGTGTTAATTATTTTCGGGACAATGACGATGGAGTTGATTGAGCAATGTTATAAGCTCATCTATCAATTGCCGAATGCGATTTTACAATGGATCGGTGGTCCGCAAACAGGTCAAGATTTTGGTCAAATGGCGCAGGGTGTCAAGGGTGCTGTTTCTGCCGGCGCGAGTGCGGGTAAAGAAGCTATGCAAGGTATTGATTCTGCAAATACGGCTTTAGTAGGCAGTTTACGAAAAGCGAAGAAACTGCAAGATGCGCAGAGCGGCGGTAGCGGTATTGAAGGTGAGTAGTACCACTACTATTTAATGGCTCATTGCATTACACTACCCCGTGTTTTTTGATGAGCCAATTTAAGTGTTGGAAATAACAATGACAACCCGAACATTTGAACTTGTGAAACATATTTTGGTGGAACGCTTTGCGATTGATCCCGCAAAAATTCACCTGGCAACGGATTTACAAAAAGATTTGAATCTTGACTCGATGGATGCAATTGATTTGTTGTTGGCAATCAATGAAACGTTTTCGATACGTGTACCCGAACAAATGTTGGAAAATGTCCATACCATGACTCAATTGATTGAGATGGTTGAAAAACACAAGCCGAAGTTGTCGAAATAGATGTTTTAGTTGTGTGTTCGGAACCGCGCACGAAGCGTAGCGGAGTAAGTGGGTAAAGCCCATGCAAACAACGCAGGCGTATCGTAACAATCAACACCCAAAAAACACAAAATAATACAAACAAAAAACCTATATGGCTGTTCGCATAGCTTCTACCCATTTACCCCGCTACGTGCGCGGTTCCGACGTGTTATCGTCTCCCGCGTTCGCGGTTTTGATTAGTTCAATTCGTAGATAGCCATTTTTTTACGCAACGTACCGCGACTAATGCCCAAAATAATTGCCGCTTTACTTTGATTGTTATTGGTAAGTTTTAAAACCATTTCAATCAATGGTTTTTCTACTTCAGCCAATACTAAACTGTAAAGATTGGCGGGTGTTTGGCCATCTAGTTTTGTGATGTACTGTTGCAGTGTCTGGTTGACACTTTCTTGCAAGCTGAGCGAATGGCTGCTTTGCATCTCTGGTGTCAGAGTGACGACTTGGTTATTGATCATTTGCGCTGCTCCTTCCAAGGTGTTGACTCCTCAAATTGTTTTAGCCTGCATGAGCCAAAATTGGTTAAATTTAAGTCTTATCCTGACTACTGGTGGACCATTATAGCACCAGAGTTTTTGATCTCAAGAGGTATCGCAAAAATTTTTTAAAAAAATTGTACAGTGTGTTTGAAGCATACAGCATTATTTTCATTCGATTGTTTTTATAAGTGTGTTAGCTCTTTTCCAAGGGTTTCGGGATATACATACGCTTCCGATTGCATTTCAATTAAGCGCGATAATGTACGCTGGAAGGGTTGTTCACTTTTATTCGCTGTGTAAATTGCATTCGGTAAAACAGAAGATGAAATCACTAACCGACAATGCGCATCATACAAAATATCGACGAGATAAATAAATGACAAAATAAGATCGATTTCATTTGCGTGAATTTCACGTAAATTTTGAATCATTATCGTATGATACATTTGTGTTATCGCGAGGTAATCATTTTGCGAACGCGGGCGACCGCAGATGATTTCAAAATCAAACCAAATGACAGAACCCGCTTGTTTTACAATGGCAATCTCACGTTGATAAATCGTAATGGGTTCATACTCTGTTTTTGCTGCATTTGAAAAATGTGTGAATGCATTTTCCATGTTATTAGCAGCTTTTTGATCGAGAGGCGTGTAGTAAACACCACTTTGACGAATGTGATTTTGTCGATAATCCATTTTAGAATGTAAGTGCACGACTTCAGTATTTTTTTTAATGAGTTCGATGGCAGGTAAAAAGCGTTCGCGCTGCAAACCTTCTTTGTACAATAAATCGGGTGAAATATTGGAACTGGTAATCAGCGTAACACCGTTTTCAAAAAGATGTTGGAAAAGTTCACCTAAAATCATTGCGTCAGCAATATTCGATACAAAAAATTCGTCAAAACAAACGACAGAGGTTTCCTTTGCAATTTTTTTTGCAATGACTTGAAGTGGATTTTTTTGGCCTTCAACGCTTTGTAATTCTTGGTGCATCCGCAATAAAAATTGATGGAAGTGCAAACGCAATTTAGGAATGGTAAGACAGTGATAAAAACAATCCATTAAAAATGTTTTGCCAATACCAACACTACCCCAAACATATAATCCTTTAATGGGTGATTTTGAATGGAATTGATCAAACCAACTTTTTTTACTGACACGTTTAGTGACTGCCTGAAAAATGGCATCTAATTTTTCAATGACAGGTATTTGTCGATCATCGGGTCGAATGCGACCCGCCACTAATTCATTTTGATAATATTCTTTTGGTGTCATTCTAATCCCAGTTCGAAGTATTGCCTCCATTAAGGAACGTGCACAAAATAACTTTTACAACTGGCGCCCGAGAGGGTGGTTAGATTGAAACGTTCTGATTGAAGAAATGCGAAGGAATACTGCATAAGTCTTTCGAGCATTTCTGAATGAAGAACGTTTAAAGATGACCGCCATATCGGGATGCCAGTTGTAAAAGTTATTTCGTGCACGTTCCTAAGGGACAGGTTCATTGTAATTTCAACGCGATCGTTGCCAAACGTTTCCCGAGGGTGCGACAAATGATTTTTTCAGACTCACTGATAACCTGATCGCTGTTGCTGCCGGCCGTGTGACTGGGTCCATACGGTGTGCCGCCGCCCGTTGTCGTAAATAGATTGGTTTCACTGTAAGGAACGCCAACAATCACCATGCCGTGATGTAATAAGGGCAATTGCATGCTCAGAATCGTCGTTTCTTGTCCCCCATGTAAACTGGCCGTAGAGGTAAAACAGCCGGCGGGTTTATCGATGAGTGCGCCAGATTGCCAGAGTGCGCCAGTACCATCGAGAAAGTATTTGAGTGCGCTAGACATATTGCCAAAACGCGTGGGACTCCCTAATGCCAATCCCGCACATGATTTTAAATCATCGATTGTTGCGTACGGCGGACCTTCTGTTGGAATCGCAGGCTCCACTGATTCTGTTTTAGCAGAAATAGCGGGCACGGTTCGTATGCGCGCTTCAATACCGCCTATCAACTCAACACCACGCGCGACCTCTTGCGCCATTTTTGCAGTGTTTCCTTTCTGCGAATAATATAAAACGAGAATGTAGGGAGATGACATAGGGCTTCCTGAAGGTAATCGTTAGGGGCTGTAAATAAATAACTTGACATTTTAGCATCTCATTGT
>Ga0155584_1106_pt1 | contig 12050 bp, 8 predicted proteins | sample RifCSPhighO2_12_FD_107241 | JGI IMG/M metagenome (GOLD analysis project Ga0155584, IMG submission 107241) | Gammaproteobacteria bacterium RIFCSPHIGHO2_12_FULL_40_19
CAGTGGCTTGCATAAATCCTGCATCCACCAACTGTTTTCTCAGTTGATTTGCATTCGTAGATTGTGTGAAAGAAATATCTGCTTGCGTACCGCCTGTAAAATCAGATCCCAAATTTAATCCATAAATCCAGAGTGATAACACAGAACAAATAACAATCAGCGCAGAAATCGTTGCTGCGATCCAGCGCTGTTTCATGAATGGGATGGTAGGATTTGCCTTAAAGAATTCCATGAACTAACTCACTCTTCTGTTTTTTACACTACTTTCGTAGGAGATCACTGTAGATCCACTTACTTCGCTACGCTGCGTGCGCGGTTCTGATCCACACTAAGAGGCGCTTTAATTCCAATCGACAATTGCTCAACTCGTTTTTTACCATAAATTAAATTCACTGCGGCGCGCGTGAAAAATATGGCTGTTACCATTGACGTCATTAAACCAATAATTAATGTGATTGCAAAACCTTGTACAGAACCCGTTCCCAATGCAAACAAAATCACCGCAACAATCAATGTTGTCACGTTTGCATCCACAATAGTTATGAAGGCACGTTCATACCCAGCATAAATACTTGCTTGCGGCGATATCCCATGACGTAATTCTTCACGAATACGTTCGTAAATTAATACGTTCGCATCCACAGCCATACCCACTGTTAATACAATCGCGGCAATACCCGGTAATGTCATTGTTGCACCCAACACAGACATAATCGCTACGATAAAAACAACGTTTAATGCCAATGCAATATTGGCAACAAGACCAAATAAGTGATAATAAAATATCATAAAAATAGCAACAATGAGCAAGCCCATTTCACACGCTAATGTACCCGCATGAATATTTTCTTTTCCTAAACTGGGTCCTACGGTATTTTCAGAAATCGCCACAATCGGTGCTGTGTACGCACCCGAACGTAACAATAATGCTAAATTTTTAGCAGCATAATTGGATTCAAGTCCCATGATTTGGAACGAGTTGCCAAGCGCACTATTAATTGTCGCAATACTAATGATTTTAGGGAATTGACGTTCAGTAGTGACCACTTTTCCATCCACAATTTGCTGCACAGCTCTTGTTTCGATGTAAACGGTTGCCATGGGTTTACCGACATTTTCACCGGTCACTGTGTTGAAGCTAGACACTTCACTACCACCCGCGCGAACACTCACAGCGGGTCTACCATCTTCGCCTGAAATCGTTGCGGCATTTAAAATGGATGTGCCATGCAACACGACATTATTTTTCAATAATACAGGACGACCTTCGAATTGATACAACGTATCGCCAAAAGGAATAACACCTGTGTTGGCTGCAGTAGTTGCGTCATTTTGTGTATCTACTAATTGAAAGCGTGATATTGCTACTTTTCCGATAATATCTTTCGCACGCGCAGTGTCTTGAATACCGGGTAAATCCACGCTGATTTGATCTTTACCTTGTTGTTGAATCACAGGTTCACTCACACCCAATTCATTCACGCGATTACGCAACGTTGTTAAATTTTGCGTGACTGCTTGCTCTTCCAAATTAAGAGCAGCCTGTTGCAAGAAGTGGGCGTTTATAAAATAGCGATCATTTTTTTGCCCTGTTTCAAATTGGTAATCCGTGTAAAGATTTTCCTTTCTTAATAATGCCATGCCTTGATCGCGATCTACGCCGGTGCGAAATGCAATCGTAACACCACCTTGTTGATTTTGTTGATCAGGCGCACTCAAAGCAATGTGCGCATAACGAATACCTTTGGTGCGTAATGCATCACCCATCGCATGTACATCGCTGTTCAATCTTTCGTTAAGCATCGCTTTCGTATCCACACGATACAGAAAGTGAATGCCGCCCCTTAAATCCAATCCTAATTTCATGGGCTCTGCGCCCAACAGTCGTAACCAATACGGTGTTCGAGGTGCCAAATTCAATGCAACGGTATCTTGATCACCCACCAATGCTTGAATATAACCTTGGGCTTTTAATTGATCTTCTGTGTCATTAAAACGAATCAGTAAACCGGTTTCTTGTTGTTTGATTGCATCGTGAGGAATGGATTGTTGCTTTAATGTATTTTCAATTTGCGCAACCACATCAGCAGAAACGGCTTGCCCTGTTTTCGTTTGAATTTGAAGAGCAGGATCAGTGCCATATAAATTAGGCGCTGCATAAATTGCACCTAAGGCGATCAACAAAACAATAAGAATATAACGCCATAAGGGATATTGGTTCATTGATTTTCACTATCCTTGATTAGAGGGTATCAGCGTGAGGTATCAGTGTGAGTCAATGTAAGTTGCATCATTAAAAAATTCTGACACTCACACTGATAACTCACACTCACACTTAACTTAATGAATCGATTCCATCGTACCTTTTGGCAATACGGATGCAATCGATGTTTTTTGGAAAGTCATTTCAATATCTTTTCCAATTGAAATAACAACGTAATTATCACGCAGTTTGATCAAACGTCCAATGATGCCACCAGTCGTTAATACTTCATCGCCGACCGCCAAGTTATCTAACAATTCACGCTGTTCTTTTGCACGTTTTGATTGTGGTCGCACGAGTAAAAAATAAAAAACGGCGATGAAAATAATCAACATCGGCAACATCGATAAAAAACCACCTTCAGGTGTAGCAGCAGTTGATGGTGTTGCCGCATGGGCAGTTGAAATACCAAGCAATGATAACAAACTCATAATCACCTCAGACAATTCCGGAAAATAATTTCGCTTACTCTACCCCGTTCTTTTTGATTAAGCAATATCGTGATTTCGAAGCGCCAACGAAATTAAGTGGCTAAATAACGGAGTGGTTTTGGGCGCATAAGCGGAACTACTGTTGGAAATCCCCAGCCTTTCCACTCTTCAATACCCCCTATCATAAAACGCACGTCTTTAAAGCCATTGAGAACTGCCCAATCCCTCAGTTCCATTTGGTTCTGTTGCGTACGTCTACCAGAATGACAATGAAAAACGGCTGTTGTATCGGGTTGCGCATGAAAACGAGTGTTTTTTAATTGATTAAGCGGCACAAGTAACGCGCCTGAAATATGTTCATTCTCGTATTCCTCACGCGTACGAACATCCACAATTTCAAATTTATTATTTGTGTTTCGAAAATACGCTTGCGTTGCGATTTTTTTGTGACGATCAAATAATCCTAATGCTCTGCTCATGATTACCTCGCTTTATTGAATGGCACTAACTTCCCTGTTTTTTCCCATCGTTCATGACGCCCAGTGCGATCCTTAAAATCACCTGCAAGTTGTCCACACGCCGCATCAATATCTTCACCGCGTGTTTTACGCACCCAGGTTTTCACACCCGCTTGTGTTAAACGATTTTGAAACGCAATAATCGTTTCACGGTCCGAACACACATACTTTGTTTTCGGAAATGGATTAAAAGGAATTAAATTCACTTTACAGTGCATATTATCCAGTAAGCGAATCAGTTGTTTTGCATGCGTTAAACTGTCATTAATCCCTTTCAACATCACATACTCAAACACAATACAACGTTTAGAATCATTGGGAAAGAAATCACGACACACTGGCATCAGTACTTCCAGTGGATATTTTTTATTAATGGGCACTAATTGTTCGCGTAATTCATTCGTTGGCGCATGCAGCGACACCGCGAGCGATGCAACAGAATTCTTCTTAAATTGCAGCATTTGCGGCACAACACCCGACGTACTTAATGTCACACGATATTTGGATAACCCATATGCCAAATCATGCATCATTAAATCCATGGCGCCCATGACCGGTTGAAAATTTAATAACGGTTCACCCATCCCCATCATCACGACGTTCGTGATCTGGTGGCCTGTGATTTTTAATTTCGTGACTGCCAAAAACACTTGGCCAATGATTTCCGCTAGCGATAAATTGCGATTAAATCCTTCTTTACCCGTTGAGCAAAAAGAACAGTTCAACGCGCAACCCACTTGCGATGACACACACAACGTGCCGCGTGTTTTTTCTGGAATAAAAACGGTTTCAATCGCGTTGCCATCATACAAACGAAATAGCCATTTACGCGTGCCATCCGATGCCGTGTGATCCGAAATCGTTTCCATTAAACTCACACACGTTTCTGAGCGCAGTTTTTCGCGGAAGGATTTACTCAAATTGGTCATCAAATCAAAATCAACGATACCGCGCTGATATATCCATTGAATGAGTTGATCAGCACGAAAAGCGGGCTCACCCAATGTTTTGATAAATGCGATCAAATCCGTACGGGAAAAATTCAATAGGTTTTGTTGGATCGGGAGGGTTTCTATCATGCGCTTACACTGTCATCTCGTGAAAATTGTGCCGATTATACGCAAACTTTGGTTGTGATGTCACGGTTGCGTACAGACTATGATCACAAGATGGACAATATTTAGTATCTAGTAAAAGCAAGATCAGGTAGACTGCCCGCCTGAGACAGAATAGGTTCTGTCCATGTCAGCGACAAACAAGAGATAATATAATGACTTTTTCAGCTTTGGGTTTATCTGATCCCATTTTAAAAGCGCTCCACGAGCAAGCATATGAAACACCTTCACCCATTCAAGCACAGGCGATTCCCGCTATCCTCGACGGCAAAGACGTCATGGCTGCTGCGCAAACCGGCACTGGCAAAACGGCTGCATTCACATTACCCATTTTATCGCGTCTTTCCAAAGGCGAACGCGCGCGTCCCCATGAAGTGCGCGCATTGATTCTAACACCCACACGCGAATTGGCCGCTCAAGTCAGTAACAGCGTTGCAACGTATGGCAAACATCTTTCTCTACGGACTGCCGTGGTATTCGGCGGCGTTAAAATTAACCCGCAATTGACTGCATTGCGCCGAGGGGTTGATATCTTAGTAGCCACACCAGGTCGTTTGATGGATTTATATGAACAAAAAGCCATGGACTTCTCGCAATTGGAAGTGTTGGTATTAGATGAAGCCGATCGCATGTTGGACATGGGCTTTATTCATGACATTCGGAAAATCATGGCCATTTTACCGAGAAAACGCCAAAACCTGATGTTTTCTGCAACGTTTTCGAATGGCATTCGCACCTTAGCGAAAGGATTGATGCAAAATCCCGTTGAAATTTCAGTGAGCCCACCGAACACGACGGTAAAATCCGTTGAACAATGGGTTTATCCTGTCGATAAAAAACAAAAAACAGCCCTATTGTCGCATTTGATTTGGGAAGGCCGATGGGAACAAGTACTCGTTTTCACAAAAACCAAACATGGCGCCAATCGATTAAGTGAATACCTTGAAAAAGATGGCATTAAGTCCGTAGCGATTCACGGTAATAAAAGCCAAGGGGCACGTACAAAAGCGTTAGCCAATTTCAAAGACGGTTCGATTCGCGCGCTCGTTGCAACGGATATTGCAGCACGCGGATTAGACATTGAATTACTGCCTAATGTCGTTAATTTTGATTTGCCACACGTGCCCGAAGATTATGTGCATCGCATCGGTCGTACGGGGCGCGCAGGCGCAACTGGCCAAGCTATCTCTCTCGTCAGTGCCGATGAAATTGGTCAACTCCGAGACATTGAACGCATCATCAACAAAACCATCACCCGAAAAGTAGCCGACGGTTTTGAACCATCACACGATGTACCAAAATCAGATGCCTCTACAGCACCCCGTCGTCCGAATAATCATTCACGACAGGCTAAAAAACCAGGTGGTGCAGGTAGAAGCAACAACAGTGATCCAAGACAACGTCCGGGTAAAAACGCACGTCGTTTTAGCAAAGGGAAACCGAGTGGCGCAACGACATTCGCACGATAAAAATGCAGGTGTTATGTGAAATCACCGAAAGACACAAAAATCATAGTGGGTTTATCCGGCGGCGTTGACTCTGCAGTCACTGCATTGTTACTGAAAGAACAAGGCTACGATGTCGCTGGCTGCACCATGCAAAACTGGATGGCGGAAAAGGATGATCCGCACTGTTCTGCAGAACAAGATATCCTTGATGCCAAAAAAGTGTGTGATCATCTACAAATTCCCTTTCATCTCGTCAATTTTTCAAAAGAATATTGGGATACTGTTTTTCAATATTGTCTTGATGAATTTGTAGCCGGTCGCACACCCAATCCGGATATTTGGTGCAATCAATTTATTAAATTCGATGTATTTTTAAAACATGCGTTAAATTTAGGGGCTGATTTTTTAGCAACAGGACATTATGTTCGTAAAAGTGGCAATCAACTATTAAAAGCGGTCGATCGCAACAAAGACCAAAGTTATTTTTTATATACATTAAATCATGAAAAATTATCACATGCCTTATTTCCACTGGGTGAATTAACAAAACCCCTGGTTCGCGAAATTGCTCGAAAATCAGGGCTGTTGAACGCGAATAAAAAAGACAGTACCGGTATTTGTTTTATTGGCGAACGTAAATTTAAAACGTTTTTACAAGATTTTCTTTTGGCGAAACCCGGCGTGATGAAAACACCTGAAGGTAAAATCATTGGAAAACATGATGGATTGATGTTTTACACATTCGGACAACGCAAAGGATTAAATATTGGCGGCATGAAGAATACGCCTGAAGACGCCTGGTATGTGGTCGATAAAGATATTCCGAACAATGTGTTAATCGTCGCACAAGGACACGATCACCCCTTATTGTTTTCATCTGAATTACTGTGTGAAAAATTACAGTGGGTTTCTGGTGAAGCACCGAATGCCTTAAAATGCAGTGCGAAAATTCGATATCGACAAAATGATCAACTGTGTCATGTTGAATTACTTGACAATAATGCGGCGAAAGTGGTTTTTGATGAACCACAACGCGCAATCACACCGGGACAGTCCATTGTATTTTATGATGGAGAAATTTGTTTGGGGGGTGGGATTATTAGTTAAATCCTCCAAGCCCTAACCTCTTGCATCCGCCTTTCCTTAATTGAAAAGCCGAAGATGGCGCAATAACCGCTGTGCTACAACGCCTCATCCCTATCCCCCTCATCAGCGCAGATAAAATATTATTGGAAAGCATGGCAAGATCCCGCTAAAATTACCGCATTTGCAGAGCATTTCAATGAACATCAATCCGCTACAGCCGCCTCTTTTGCGCGAACATGACAACATGGTCACTTGGGACGGTTTATTCGGTGCCGCAATCAGTTTGAGTATTGCCAATTTCAGTGAATTGGAAAATAAGCTGCTGATCATTATTACGCCAGATGTACAGACCGCCGAAAAATATTTGGCAGAATTAAAATTCTTTTTGCACGATTCCAACATACCGATTTATTTTTTTCCCGATCGTGAAACACTCCCTTTTGATCATTTTTCTCCGCATGAAGATTTAACGTCGGAACGTTTACATGTTTTGTCGCAATTACCTAACTTAAAAAAAGGCATTGTGATCGCAGCCATTTCAACATTAATGCATCGCTTACCCCCCATCTCATTTTTAACTGCGCATCGCTTTAACTGGAAAATAAAGGATATTTTAAATCTCACTCAAATTAAAACAAATCTCACTGAAGCAGGTTATCGTCACGTTGAACAAGTGATTCAACACGGTGAATTTGCGGTGCGTGGTGCGATTATTGATATCTTTCCCATGGGTAGTGAAATTCCTTTTCGCATTGAGTTATTCGACAATGAGATTGATAGCATCCGTTCATTTGATATCGACACACAAAAATCGATTGAGAAAATAGAGACAATTCAACTCTTACCCGCGCATGAATTTCCGTTAACAGAAGACAGCATTACCCATTTCAGACAACAATGGCGCGCGAAATTCTCCGGAAATCCTGCGGAATCACCTATTTATCAACATATTTCTAAGGCGCAACCCATTGGCGGCATAGAATATTACCTGCCTTTATTTTATGTGCAGTGTGCAACATTTTTTGATTATTGTCCGGGAAATAGCGTGTGCGTGAGTGTTAACGGAAGCGGGAATGAGCACGCCAACATTTTTTGGAATGAAATAAAAGCACGTTATACACAATTAAGTGTAGATTCAACACGTCCCTTATGCAAACCCGAAGAAGTATTTGTACCGGTTCCCGAATTATTTTCTCAACTAAAAAATTTCACTCAAATTAAAATCAGCCCACACACGCCCCTTCCCTCTCCCGCTTTAACCGTCGATCATCGCAACCCTAATCCCGTTGAAAATTTACAACGATTTATTGCGACCAATCCAGGACGCATTTTAATTTGTGCAGAATCAACGGGACGCCGAGAAATTCTGCTAGAATTATTGAAAAAAAATCGTGTCGATATTCAATTAATTGATCATTGGAACGCCTTTCTAAATACGACAAGTAAAATGGCACTTACCATTGCGCCGATTACCAATGCATTATTTTTATCGGATGCACAGTTAATTTTAATTACAGAAACACAGCTTTTTGGGCATCAGACCATTCCCACGCGACGTTCCAAAAAACGTGTGCAAGATCCAGATAGCATTATTCGCAGTCTAGCTGAATTACAAACTGGTGCGCCTGTTGTCCATTTAGATCATGGTATTGGAAAATATATCGGTCTTGAAAAAATTATCACTGACAATGTTGAATCCGAATATGTCACGATCGAATACGCTGATCGCGACCGCGTTTATGTGCCTATCCATGCTTTACATGTGATTAGCCGATACAACGCAGCGAATAGCGATTCCGTTGCACTTAATAAATTAGGCACCAACACTTGGGAAAAAGCAAAAGAAAAAGCAGCTAAACAAATTCGTGACACTGCTGCTGAATTATTAAAAATTTACGCGGACCGTGAAGCCAGTACCGGTTTTGCATTTCCAAAACCCACCGATGATTACTTAGCTTTTCGGCGAGCATTTCCCTTTGAGGAAACCATCGATCAACGCATCGCCATTGATGCTGTTATTCATGACATGACAAATGCGAAATGCATGGATCGTTTGGTGTGTGGCGATGTCGGATTTGGAAAAACAGAAGTGGCGATGCAAGCCGCATTTCTTGCTGTGATGGGCGGCAAACAAGTGGCTGTATTGGTTCCAACGACACTGCTTGCGAATCAACACGCACAAAATTTTCAAGACCGTTTTTCGCAGTGGCCTATTAAAATAGGGGCGTTGTCGCGATTACAATCCACAAAAATACAAAATGAAACCATTCAAAAATTAAATGAAGGCAAATTAGATATTATTGTTGGTACGCATCGATTGTTAAACAGCCAAATTAAATTTAAAGATTTGGGATTATTAATTATTGATGAAGAACATCGCTTTGGTGTTGCGCAAAAAGAAAAAGTAAAATCACTGCGCGCACATGTTGATATTTTAACGCTTACTGCAACACCGATTCCACGTACACTCAATTTATCAATGACGGGTATGCGTGATTTATCCATTATTGCAACGCCACCTGCAAAACGGTTATCCATCAAAACATTTGTGTATGATTATGATGAAATCATGATTCGTGAAGCAATTTTACGTGAAACGATGCGCGGTGGCCAAGTGTATTTTTTACATAATATCGTGGAAACGATGCCAACAATCATCGAGAAATTACGTGATATTGTGCCAGAAGCTTCGATCACATTTGCGCACGGACAAATGCCTGAAAAAATGCTCGAAAAAACCATGAGTGACTTTTATCATCAACGGTTTCAAGTGTTGGTTGCATCAACGATTATTGAATCCGGCATTGATATTCCCTCTGCGAATACCATTATTATTAATAATGCGAATCAATTTGGCTTAGCGCAATTACACCAAATTCGCGGACGCGTCGGACGTTCGCATCACCAAGCATACGCGTATTTATTTGTACGCAATAAAAAAGCATTAACAAAAGATGCTGAAAGGCGACTTGATGCCATTTCGGAATTAGAAGATTTGGGTGTGGGCTTTCAATTGGCAACACATGATTTGGAAATTCGCGGCGCGGGTGAATTACTCGGTGAATCACAAAGCGGACACATGGAAGCCATTGGATTTTCGCTTTACATGGAATTATTAGATGAAACAGTGAAAGCCTTAAAAGCAGGGAAAGCCCCACCAGATACGTTTGTTCGCGACAAAGGTCCTGAGATTGAATTGCATATTTGCGCGTTATTTCCCGAAAATTATATTCACGATGTCCATTCGCGTTTAACGTTATACAAACGATTATCCAGCTGTGAAAATTTTAACGCGATTCAAACCATGAAATCAGAAGTGATTGATCGGTTTGGATTATTGCCCGAACCTGCACAGCATTTATTTGACTTAGCATATATTAAAATTCGCGCGAAAGTGTTAGGCGTTCAAAAAATCGATGTGAATAAATTATTTGGTTATATCCAATTTAATGACCAGCCCAATATTGATCCGAAAATTATTATTGATTTAATTCAGAAACAACATCAAAACTATCAGCTAGCAGGTAAAAATACGTTGCGATTTAAGACGGTTTCGGATAAACCGGCGGAGCGAATTCAGATGGTGGATAATGTATTGCAGAAATTTGAGTGATGTTCATGGAATGGATTAACGTTAGGGCCTGCGCATAAATAACTCGACATACTTTATCCCCTAGAAAATCCTATTTTATGATTTATCCGTCTCAGACAACGATTTATTTTTCATTTCCGGAATAACCAGTGTCACTAAAATACCCAATAGAGAAATACCAGACATAACGCCCATCGTTGAAAAAACACCCATTTTCTTCAATAAAAATGGCACGAAAAAAGCGCCGACAAATGCGCCTAATTTCCCGACTGCCGCAGAAATACCATGCGCTCTCGCACGAATACTGGTTGGATAAATTTCCGATGGGATTAAAAATGTCGTTGTATTAGGTCCAAAGTTTACAAAGAAAAAACTGATACCAAACAGGGCGATAAATAATGACACCTTGTGCATCAAGTCAGGAATGAAAGCAATTAATGCGAACATCAACGCCATCATAAAAAATCCCATATATTGCAGTGGTTTTCTGCCAATCTTGTCAACATATTTTGCAGCCAACGCATAACCCGGCACTGCAAATACTAAAAATAAAATCGCGGAAATCATCGTATGCGCTAACAATGTTGCATTCGGATGAATCGCATTAATAATCATGACGGAAGAAACACCGTTGCCATAAAATGCAACGTCTAATAAAAACCATGCACCCGTTGTACCAAACAAACATAACAACCATTTTTTTGAAAAGAGAGAATGTTTGCTTGCTTGCGCATCATATGCACTCACTCCTTCTTTAGGCGCCGCCAAATCACGTACAACGCGACTCACCTCAACGGGTAGTTTTTCTTTACTACGCAAATAATGTTCTGATTCCTGAATATTACGACGCAAATAAAAAACAGAAGCGGCAGGAATTGCACCAAGACCTAATAAAATACGCCAAATTACTTCATGCGATAAATGCGATGCCAATAATAATGACGCTAAAAACGGGCCAACAATTAATCCCACCGCTTGCATTGCGAAGACCAATAACACTAAAAATCCGCGGTTTTTACGCGTTGAATTTTCGCTGATAACGACAGCACTCGATGGATAATCACCCCCAATACCAAACCCTACAATCAAACGTGAAACAAACAAAAAAGCAAACGAGGTAGCGCATGCCGACATGATTGCGCCACAAAACAAAATTAATACTTCAAAGCCATATAATTTTTTGCGACCATACCGATCTGAGAAAAACCCGAAAAATACAGCACCAAATGCAGCAGATGCCAAAGCAGCACCATTCAACAAAGCAATGTGCAAAGTGGACATATGCCAAATCGGGCCTAAAATACTGGTAACAATACCAATAATAAAAAGATCATACGCATCTGTAAAAAATCCAATGCCCGCAGTCAATACCATTTTTGCATGGAATTTATTGAGTTTACCTTCTTCAGAAGAGATGGCTGTGGAATGAATCATCAGTGTCCTCACAAGTATTTTTAGACTCGAGCATCATAACAAAGCAATGTTACAGATTTATGACAAGCGCTATACCAACGAATGAACAACAACAACAACAACAACTTGAACAATAGCATTGGGCTTTGCTAACATGGCGAGCGCCTGGGGCCGTTAGCTCAGT
>Ga0155584_1085_pt1 | contig 11794 bp, 11 predicted proteins | sample RifCSPhighO2_12_FD_107241 | JGI IMG/M metagenome (GOLD analysis project Ga0155584, IMG submission 107241) | Gammaproteobacteria bacterium RIFCSPHIGHO2_12_FULL_40_19
CACCTTGCTACGATGCATGACAGTGCCAGCAGTGATTGATGTCTCGTAATGACACACTTTGCATCTCAAAACACGAGGACGTTTTGAGAATTTAAATGGCTCACCAACTTGAGAACATTTACTGCAACAAAAACCATCCGGCCATCGCATGCGTTCTAAATATTGTATACAGGCTGTCTCATCCGGAAACATTTTTTGAAATTCTAGAATATTCATTGGGCAATCAATTGGCTTATTAACATCGTTTTTCTGATTGCCAATTGTATCTGTTATTGCCGTATTCCTCTACGGCGCACTGTACCTTAAATCAAATTGGGTGACAACTAGATAGGCAGGAAAAATTATCATATCGTTGTAATTCAGGATATATGCTGTTTTGAAATATTTTTTGCAAGTGTACCTGTTTTGTGGTACACTTAATAATGATCGGGATACAATATGAAAAACACGAAAAAAGCACAAAAAGAATTTGTCGCCTTTGCGGGGGAGAAATTTACCATTGAATGGTACTTCGATCATGATGATAAGAGCATTGCGCTAGATTATTTAGAATCTTTGGAGTTAGAAGAACAGGTCAAATTGTTTGAGCTAATGAAAATCATGGGTAACGTGGGATTGATAAAAAATAAAACAAAATTCAGACATGAGGGCGACAAGATTTATGCCTTTAAACCACAACCGCATAGATTTTTATGTTTTTTCTTCGAAGGGAAAAAAATTATTGTAACAAATGGCTTTCATAAAAAAACGGATAAGCTGCCACAAAACGAGAAGAGCAGAGCCATCAAGATTAAAAAAGATTATGAAACCAGAGTGAAACGAGGTGATTATTATGAGTAGGAAATCATCAACATTTGAAAGAAAAATGAAAAATCCTAAATTTAGGAAAGCTTTTGAAGAAGGGTATAAAAAATTACTTTTTTCCGAATTAATGATTGCCCTTATGGAAAATGATGATGTATCCATCAGAAATCTTGCAAAAGAGGCTGATATTGCACCATCTGTTATTCAAAAATTGCGCTCAGGCGAACAAACAGACATCAAAGTCAGTAATTTAATAAAAATCGCTCACGTGTTTCATTACTCAGTTGTTCTTGAAAGAGGGGACGAGCGACTGGTGCTGCATGAAACAAAAACAAAAGACTTGAAGAAGCATTTAAGCGTGGTTTCGGAGGCTGCTTAATAAGAGATCATCAAGCGTGGCAAGAATAATTTTCTGATGATTATTAGAGTGTGTTCGCAATATCACGATAACCACCTATAGGTCTTTACAGATGAATTAGTAGAAATCAATTTTTTTCGTGGTAAACTGCGCGGTTCAGTAAATATCACGGAGTTTTTGATGTCTAACCCTAAGGGAAAGCCGCTCACGCCGGAAGAGAAAAAACAAATTATTACATTAAAAGCCTATTTTGACCGCAATAAATCATATTTTGGTTCAAAAGACACTAGTGTGCAAATGGTTGCCGATGCTTTGGAAGTTGGTTTGGGCACCGTAAACAGAATAATGTCCGGTTATAACAAAAATCCAGACACCATAAACGAATTACCACAACCCAAAGGACGTCCAACGCATTCGGTTAGCGATACTAATCAAGAAATTGTTCGAGCTTATATTCGTGCAGCTAATTTAGAAGGTTTGCATATCACACTTGAATCAATCAGAGATTTTTTAAAAAAAGAAAAAAATACTGATGAAGAATTATTTCATATCTCAACACTCGCTCGCACATTAGATCGCTGGGGTTTTGAATTTGGAAAAGGTATACGAACACAGCATTTAAAAGAAAAAGATTATGTATTAATTGCGCTTGTACTGCTAATCGCACAGATTCATCTTTCGCATATTTTAATATTTCATCTTCTTTTTTATGACAGGATTTAATTTTTTGTCCCGTTAATTTAACGTTTTCATAACGCGTTAACATCGCCTGAATACCAAGTACGGATGATGTTTGCTGACGAACCAAAATCATTCTTCGACGCAATAACTCACGCATGCCACGTTTTTCCTTTGGATAAATATGTCCTTCCGGCAATAATTGTAATCTCAATAATTTTGAAAGCCATAGCGCATCAGTTTCATCATCTGTGTATTTCAATCCCTTGTATTGCTGTATCGCCGTTGTATTTGCTAAATGCACTGTATAACCTACTGCTTGTAAGTGATCGACGAGCCAATACCAGTTATAAGTTGATTCAACAACAATGCCGACTATCGATTCTCGATAAGGCTCCAGTTCGTTGAGAATTAGCTCCGCATCATTGCTCAACCGCTTTTTATAAAGAATCTTATCCATTTCATCTGTGATTGCGATGTAACTGTTATTTGAATGTAAATCAATTCCTACGTACGATTTCATATTAAGGCTCCTTGATTAATTCACTACTACTAAAAGTTTACTCACTGATAGTGTAATGTTTGGTCAAGGCGCCTTCTAATGATTATCAGGATTTTTTTGACGTCCATTATGGTTGACAGCCGCACCAGAGTTGTATATATTTTGTCCAACTTGAGAGGACATGACATGCGCCATGCAACACCGACTAATATTCAGGTAATACAAACACAACCCGGTCAGTTACCGCTTCTTTTGTATTTTTCTTTTGAAAATCAATTAGATGTAGCTTGCTTTGCGTGTGCGCTGTCGAACCACTCTCAAAAACAATTAATGTTCCCAAGACCAGCAACTGCTCCCGCCACCATTGCATACCCGATAAATATAAAAAACGTGAACGAGGAAAAGGAAGCGTTGGCGCGTTTTTTCGATCAATATTTTGAAAAATCTGACGTAATCCCAGTGATTAAACAGCTGCAAACCGCTTTTAATCCGCCTGCTGGTTTAACCGCGCACACTATTTTTTCTGATATTCCCGCGCGACGGGATGATGTTACTGTCTTTCCCTGCGCAGAAGCACTCACAGGACGTAATGGCATGCAGTAACTTATTTATATTCCACCTTCATAATCTCATACGCCACTTCACCCTTGGGTGATTGCACCGTAATTTCATCGCCTTCCATTTTCCCGATCAGGGCGCGCGCAACGGGTGATGTCACAGAAATTTTTTGTACTTTAATATCCGCTTCGTCTTCACCGACCAGTTGATAAGTCACTTTTTCATCCGTATCGATATTTAATAATGCGACAGTCGAACCGAAAATCACTTTACCTTCGTTGTTAATTTTGGTGATGTCAATCACCTGACATTGCGATAATTTCGCTTCCACATCACGAATACGACCTTCCACAAAACTTTGTTTTTCTTTTGCAGCATGATATTCCGCATTTTCCTTTAAATCGCCATGCGCACGGGCTTCTGAAATCGCAGCAATAATGGCAGGCCTTTCAACTTTTTTTAAATGATCTAATTCGGATTGTAATTTTTGGTGACCTTGAACGGTCATAGGTGTTAATTGCATATGTTATACGCTCGCTATTGCTTGCGGCTCCTATTTATTTCTGATGGTTCTGCAAGCTAAAAACCTCACCGATATGTAGCGTCTCAATCGCCATACACACCGCCTCTGCGCCTGCAAGCGTCGTAGTGTAACAAATCTCTCGCTCAACTGCACCGCGTCTGATAATGCAGGAATCATTGATCGCTTTTTCACCTTCCGTCGTATTAATGACCAATTGAATATCATTATTGCGCATGCGATCCACAATATGTGGCCGCCCTTCTTCCACTTTATTCACGATTTCGCAGGGAACATGCGCGTTCTGTAATGCTAAAGCAGTACCTGACGTTGAAACAATATCAAAGCCCAATTGAATTAATTTTTTTGCAATGGCGATGACGCGCGGCTTATCGGCATCTCTAACACTGATAAACGCACGACCTGATTGTGGCAATTTACTTTTCGCTCCCATTTCTGCTTTCAAAAACGCTTGTCCCAATGTTTTTGCAATACCCATGACTTCACCGGTTGATCGCATTTCAGGCCCTAAAATAGGATCAACACCCGGAAATTTGGCGAAGGGGAAAACGGCTTTTTTGACGGAGATAAAAGTGGGAGTGTGAGTGCGGGGAAGTATATCTGGTAATTTCATTCCAGCCATGCACTGAGTTGCAATCTTTGCTAAAGGTAATCCTGTTGCTTTTGCAAGAAAAGGCACTGTGCGTGACGCCCTGGGATTTACCTCTAAAACATAAATTTCGTCCCTCACACTCCCACTCACACTCTCACTTTTCACAGCAAATTGCGCATTCATCAACCCGACCACTTTCAATGCTTTTGCTAATTTCACCATTTGTTCGCGCAACTGCGTTTGAATTTCTTGCGACAAACTATGCGCTGGAAACACGCACGATGAATCACCCGAATGCACGCCGGCTTGCTCAATATGTTCCATGATTCCCGCAACAAATACATTGTCGCCATCACTGATTGCGTCAACATCCACTTCAATCGCATCATCTAAAAAATGATCGAGCAGCAATGGATGATCAGGAGACACATGTTGTGCGTGATTCATATAGTCTGTTAATTCACGCTCATGAAAAACAACTTTCATATCGCGACCACCCAATACATACGATGGACGCACAACCAATGGATACGCAAATACTTTCGCTAACCGCAATCCTTCTTCCTTCGAACGAACTGTTCCATTTGCAGGCTGTTGCAAATTTAATTTTTCTAAAATTTGCTGGAAGCGTTCGCGATCTTCCGCTAAATCAATCGAATCCGGCGATGTCCCTATCATGGGCACACCCGCTTTTTCTAACGCACGTGCTAATTTTAATGGTGTTTGTCCACCGTATTGCACAATCACGCCTTTCGGTTTTTCGATGCGCACAATTTCTAACACATCTTCCAACGTAACAGGTTCGAAATATAAACGATCAGAAACATGAAAATCCGTTGAAACTGTTTCAGGATTACAATTCACCATGATGGTTTCGTAGCCTAATTCACGCATCGCAAGTGCTGCATGCACACAACAATAATCAAATTCAATCCCTTGACCAATGCGATTCGGACCGCCCCCAAGCACCATCATTTTTTCACGATCAGTAGGGCGACATTCATTTTCAGCTTGATACGTAGAATAAAAATAGGCGGTTTCTGTTGCGAATTCTGCAGCGCAAGTATCCACGCGTTTGTACACAGGATGGATATTTAATTCATCGCGCCTATTGCGAATGTTTTCTTCAGTCGTATTTAATAATGCGGCAATGCGAGCGTCTGAAAAGCCTTTTTGTTTGAGAAAACGTAATTCCTCCGACGTAAGTTCACTCACACTCACGCTCACGCTTTTTTCAATCTGAATTAATTCTTCTATCTGAATTAAAAACCACAGATCAATTTTGGTATGCTTGTGAATTTCATCTCGCGTAAAACCAAAACGAAAGGCATCAGCGACATACCATAATCGTTCATGACTCGCCATGCGCAATTCTCTTTTAATACGGTCTTTTGCTTGCTCACAATCAAAATCATAACTTTCAGCATTTTTATCGACGGTAATTTTGGGATCTAATCCTTGCACACCAATTTCTAAACCGCGCAATGCTTTTTGTAACGACTCTTGAAAATTACTACCCATCGCCATCACTTCACCGACGGATTTCATTTGCGTTGTTAAGCGTGAATCCGCTTGCTGAAATTTTTCAAACGCAAAACGCGGAATTTTTGTAACAACATAATCGATCGATGGTTCAAAGGATGCCGGTGCCATTGTCTTACCAGGCCCACCGGTGATTTCATTGTGTAATTCATCAAGCGTAAAACCCACAGCTAATTTTGCTGCAATGCGCGCAATGGGAAAACCCGTTGCTTTCGAAGCCAGTGCGGATGATCGCGATACACGTGGATTCATTTCAATCACGTTTAATTCACCATTGGCGGGATTAATGGCGAATTGCACATTCGAGCCACCCGTTTCCACGCCAATCTCGCGCAATATCGCAATCGCTGCATGACGCATCAACTGATATTCTTTATCCGTTAGGGTTTGTGCGGGCGCCACGGTGATGGAATCACCCGTGTGAATACCCATCGGATCAATATTTTCAATCGAACAGACAATAATGCAATTATCATTACTGTCACGCACGACTTCTAATTCATATTCTTTCCAACCAATAATCGATTCATCAATTAATAATTCATTCGTGGGCGATAAATCCAAACCGCGTCGACAAATATCCATAAATTCATCGCGATTATACGCAATACCACCACCACTACCGCCCATGGTAAAAGAAGGCCTAATCACAGCAGGAAAACCAATATTTTCTAAAATAGAAAATGCGTCTTCCATGGAATGTGCAATGCCTGATTTCGGTGTTTTCAAACCAATGCGTGTCATTGCGCGACGAAATTGTTCACGGTCTTCAGCCATATCAATGGCTTTTTGCTGCGCACCAATTAATTGCACATGATGTTTTTTTAATACCCCTTCACGCACTAAATCCAACGCGCAATTTAATGCCGTTTGACCACCCATCGTAGGCAATAATGCATCGGGCTTTTCTTTTTCAATGATTTTTGCAACAACTTCCCACTGGATAGGCTCGATGTAAGTGGCATCGGCCAAATCAGGATCTGTCATAATCGTTGCGGGATTTGAATTCACTAAAATAACGCGATAACCCATTTCACGTAATGCCTGACAGGCTTGCGTTCCCGAATAATCAAACTCACACGCTTGTCCAATGACGATGGGGCCCGCGCCGATAATGAGAATGGATTTGATGTCAGTGCGTTTTGGCATGGATCATCTCGATAAATTGATCGAACAAAGCAACAATATCATTCGGTCCCGGCGCTGCTTCCGGATGCCCTTGAAAGGCAATGACAGGCATTGCCTTATGCGCAAATCCTTGCAATGTATTATCGAACAATGAAATGTGAGTGACTTCTAATTCACTTGGCAATGTTTTTTCATCGACACAAAAACCGTGATTTTGGCTGGTAATGAATACTTTTTTCGTTTTCACATCTTGCACAGGATGATTCGTGCCATGATGACCGAATTTCATTTTCCGTGTTTTGGCACCGCACGCTAACGCAAGAATTTGAAACCCCAGACAAATACCGAGCAGCGGAATTTTTTTTGCAAGCAATTCTTTGGTTGCGGCAATGGCATAATCACACGCCGCAGGATCACCAGGGCCATTGGATAATACAATGCCATCGGGTTTTAATTTTAATACGTCATTTACTGATGTTTTTGCAGGAACGACGGTGACTTTGCAATGGTGATCAACGAGTAATCGGAGAATGTTGTGTTTTACGCCGAAATCGTAGACGACGATGTGGTGGTGCTGCGCGCTTGCTATCGCGCGCGCTTCTATCGCATTTAACACACTATGTTCCGTAAACGCGTAACTATTTTTTGTAGTGACTTCAATTGCCAAATCTTTTCCATTCAATCCAGCAAATGCACGTGCTTTTTTCAAAGCAACTTCAGGATCAACAGCGCCTGTCATGATACAGCCATTTTGCGCCCCTTTTTCGCGTAAAATATGGGTTAACTGGCGCGTATCAATATTGGCAATGGCAACGATATTTTGTGCTTTTAAAAATTCAGGCAATGATTGTGTTGCACGCCAATTACTCACGATGGAAGACATTTCGCGAATGATCAGCCCTGCTGCAAATGCACGCTTGGATTCATTGTCTTCTGGATTCACGCCGGTATTGCCAATATGCGGATAAGTGAGTGTTACAATTTGTTGCGTATAAGAAGGGTCTGTGAGAATTTCTTGATAGCCCGTCATGGCGGTATTAAAAACGACTTCGCCTACAGTTTCACCCGACGCACCCACTGAAATGCCTTGAAATACAGAACCATCCGCTAATGCGAGTATCGCTGGTTCTGATTTTGGCAGAAGGTTTTCAAGGGGCATGAAAAAATATTCCGCTAATAATTTTGTGAAGAATACGTGATTTGAGGGTATTTGTAAAACCCTTGTGGTACTATCTTTCAGGGGTGTCCCATTACAATTTGGCTTCACTGCGAACGTCGATAGTAGTGATGGAAACTTCGCCACGCACAGCAATAAATTTAAGTTGCTCGTATGCCTAAAAAAACAATCTCATTCAAAACGTTATTTGCCATCTCAGTTGCCATTCTGTCTTGGTCATCTTCCTTTGTATTTATTCGCGTGAGTTTAAAAAGTTACGGCCCCGGCGATTTAGCATTGTTTCGTTATCTGATCGTCTCTGTCGTGATGCTGATTTTTTATCTCCGATTACGCAAACGAAAAATGCCCAATCTACGCGAATCCATCCAATTATTTTTTCTGGGGTTTTTTGGGATTGGACTTTACATGATCGCGCTCAATTACGGCGAAATTACTGTTTCTGCGAGCATCACCAGTTTTATTATCAGCATGAATCCCATCGTTTCGATGTTGTGGGCAGCCATATTTTTCCAAGAAAAAATTAGCATAAAACGATGGTTAGGGGTCGGCGTCAGCATCTTCGGTTTGTTGATTATCGCAGCGACCAAATTCCATCATACAACGATTGACTGGGGCATCCTGATTATTCTTTTCGCCGTGCTCTGTGCGGGCATGTACAATGTGGCGCAAAAACCCTTATTGGGAACTTTTCATCCAATTGAGGTTGCCGCCATCAGTGCCTGGTCAGGGACGGTGGCCATGCTGGTCTTTACGCCGTCACTCATTCACGCCATTCCGCACGCAACTTGGCAAGCCACGACTTCCGTTGTTTATCTTGGCGTTATTCCGGGTTCACTTGGGTATCTCGCATGGAGTTACGCCGTTTCGAGTGAAATTCCCGCCTCCAAAGTAGTGCTGACGCTCTACACGCTACCTTTATTTTCAACACTACTCGGTTGGATGATGCTCGGAGAAATGCCGGCGGCAACCGAACTTCTCGGCGGATGTATTGCTATGCTAGGCGCGCTTGTAGCGACAAGATATTAATTTTCACCCTCAATCCTCTTCACATAAAATTAACGGTTCATGCGAAATTGTCAAATTGGACGTCAACTTCACAGCCGTAAATAAAAGAATGAGGGACGAATTCTATAGACTTTGATACACGTTGCAATAAAATCTCAGTTACCTTGTGGTATCACGCATGCTTATTATTAAGTTTGTTGAATAACTGCATGATAAATCAATTGTTAATTAATGTTGTCTTAATCCTGTACAGTTACAATGGATCAATACAAGCTAATTTTGCCCAGTATCACTTGAGAGAATGACAGCATGAGCCGTACCTTACTCAGTACTCCCAGACTAAAATCATCAACGGGTGCTTCATTTATTACTGATGGAGAATCAACGGCACAATATCACAATATTGAAGTGGAAATTGGCAAAAAACTGGGTGCCGGCAAACAAGGCACTGTATTCTATGCAACCCTTTTCTTTGAAAAGGACAAACAAGAACAAATTTATTATTGCGCGGCAAAACGCATCAAGACCAAAAATGAGGGAGAAATTCCCCAGGAAATGCTAATCCATGCTGACATGAGTGACGCAATCAATCTACCTAGTGCTGACTCAGCGCTACTGAGACAAATCGGCATATATCAAACCGAGAAAGGCGAAACGTATGCCCTTCTCCCGCTATGCGATGCCACCTTAACAACCACCATGGAAACAATCAAAGGATTGGCCAGAATCAATGACCGCTTGTACAACCAAGCGATGTTCGATTTTTTTTCCTCAATGGTCGACGGTTTATCTCACCTTTCAGCACTGGGCCTAGCCCATGGTGACCTTAAACCCGATAACATTGTTTTACGTCGCAAGACGACAGCGATAGGAGCGCATGCGACTATAGATAGTTACCGTCATTGCATGTTGGATTTTGGATCGGTAGTCAAATTGACTGACGAATCAACCGACGGATTAAAGGGCACCCCACTTTATCTATCCCCCGATCTAATCGTAAACTGTAAAGCCAGCTTTGAATCAGACGTATGGGCGGTAGGTGCTATTTTGCGCCAATTCTCCGGAGAAGATATCTCTGAAAAAATAGACGAACCCATGCCACTCATACACAAACGAGGAAAAGATTTTATAGCTGCTAAAGATGCAGCACAGACTCAATCCACCATGAATCACCAAGCAATACTCCAAAAGGCCATTGCAGCCTACCCGTCATTTTCAGAAGGCCTAGCGCATATGACAAAAGTGATGTCAGAAACCCTACCTGAAAAACGCCCCTCTATTCAAACACTACAACTCGCGCGAGATAAACTAAAATCTCTTTTGCCCATATTAAACCCTAGAGAAACCTCAAAACTAAACAACTACCTCGCCACTCAGTGTCCTGCAGCGGTAACCAGTCCTGCACAAAGCATAAGTAATGACAGCTTTGGATCAAACTCAGACTCAGAAACCGATGACGATCAAGAAGAAGGAATAGTGCTGAGCGCTATCCACGCCCAAACAAGACCCCCTGCGGAAATTCCCCCGCTTGCTTTGGTATTATCACCTGTGTCGGCAGTAGTAGGAGTACCAGAACCAGAACCAAAAACGGTTTCTGCAGGAAGAAGGACACCACCATCACCACACTTCTTTTCGCTTGTCAAAGGTTCGCCTGGCGGAATGACAGTAGCAACTGTAACAAACAAAACCCTAATTCCAAGCTAATCACCCTTGAAAGAAGCTTTTCACCGCACTAAACCACGAGCTCGATTTCGGGCTGTGGTTTTTATTATCGTTTTTCAATAGCTCATCAAATTCACGTAATTTGTTCTTTTGTTCTTCCGTTAGGTTGATAGGCGTTTCAACCACCACACGACAGAGCAAGTCTCCTATCTGTCCGCCGCGCAACGCCTTCACACCCTTTTCACGCAAACGAAATTGCTTTCCGCTTTGCGTTTCTGCGGGAATTTTGAGATTCACAGTGCCTGATAAGGTAGGCACTTCCACTTCACCCCCCAGCGCTGCAACGACATAAGTCACGGGAATTTCACAATGCAAGTCATTGTTTTCACGATGAAAAATAGCATGCTCTTTAACGTGAATTTGCACGTACAAATCCCCCGATGGGGCACCGTGCATGCCCGCTTCGCCTTCCCCCGATAATCGAATCCGATCACCCGAATCCACGCCTGCTGGAATTTTTACAGACAGTGATTTCGTTTCGCGAACACGTCCTTGGCCACGACAGGTATTGCAAGGATCTTTGATTACCTGACCGCTACCGGCACACGCTGCACATGGCTGTGCAATGGCCAAAAATCCGTGTTGAATCTGTACTTGACCACTGCCGCGGCATTTCGAACACGTGGTCTTACTCGTGCCCTTTTTAGCACCTTGACCATCGCAGGGTTTACACGCAGCCCACGTCGGTATTTTAATTTCTTTGGTGACACCATGAACGGCTTCTTCGAGCGTCACAACAAACTCATAGGCAAGATCAGAACCACGCTGCGCCTGTTGGCGTCCGCCACGACCACGCGCCGCACCCCCAAAAATATCACCGAAAATATCACCGAAAATATCACCCACATTGTCAAATCCAAAGCCACCAGGACCACCGCCAGGATTACCATTGACACCCGCATGCCCAAATTGATCATATGACGCACGCTTATTGGCATCCGATAATATTTCGTATGCCGTTTTCGCTTATTTAAATTGATTTTCAGCTTCTTTGTTATCGGGATTACGATCAGGATGATACTTCATCGCCAAACGTCGGTAGGCTTTTTTGATTTCGTCTTCACTGGCGTTTTTGGCGACGCCGAGGGTTTCGTAGTAGTCGCGCTGGGTGGACATATTGGAATTCGCTATATTTCGTTGTAGTCAGGGCTGTGTTCGGAACCGCGTTTGAGCGCAGCGAGAGTAAG
>Ga0155584_1013_pt1 | contig 11775 bp, 11 predicted proteins | sample RifCSPhighO2_12_FD_107241 | JGI IMG/M metagenome (GOLD analysis project Ga0155584, IMG submission 107241) | Gammaproteobacteria bacterium RIFCSPHIGHO2_12_FULL_40_19
GAATGAGTTTAAATTATCTTTGATTAGCAACTTAACAACCGGGGCTGATTTCTCTATGTAGATTTGGTACTAAAAAACCGGGCAGGTCAGAAGCTATTAGCGCACTTCCCTGCTCTAGTATTTTTATTATAAAACCTGTCACATTATTACCCAGTTTCTCCTCCCTCTCCAATAACTCTATTAAATACATACCTTTTTTGTTTTCACGTTGGTACGCGCCCAACTCTACAAAGAAGATGGCCAGATTGTAATCAATCTTATAAGGTTGATTGATTACAATATCTAACGGGCTAAGACCATCTGCATTCTGTACATCAACATCAGCTCTAAATTCTTTAGCTAATTTTTCAAGATAGTTACCACGAGTATGCTGCGGGCATAAGAGTGTTCCTCGTATTTTCAAATGAACCAATAAATGCAATAAAGTTTCTCCCTCCATGTTTTTAAGATTCGGATCAGCGCCTGACGCAACCAATTTCATTGCCAAATCAAAATTAGGAGACTTGTCACTAATCACAAGCTGCAATTCTTTATCAAGTGAAGAAAGATTGACATCTTCTTGTTTAGCCCGCTTAGTAAACATATTCACCTCTCATTTTAAATTTATTAGCCAGAATTATAATTCACACATCTTGCAAATTAAATCAATATTTAGATCGACCAACAAAATATCAACCGCATCTAATTACACACCACCTCACTTTCTCCCACCAAAACCGCCCCACCTTAGCCACTGAACCGGTCTTAAGTGCTAGCGAAATTCAGATGCGGCTAAAATCCAAGCCTAGCCTTCGAACGGTACAATCCGATCTTACTGTCTTAAAAACTGCAAAATTGATAGAGCAGGTCGGCAAAGGACGGTCAAGCTTGTGGAAGCGACAGCGTTGAAGGCATCGCGCGGAATCGCGCAGAATCACGCAGAAATTTTATATCTAATTGATTTTAAAGAAAGTAAGCGGCCTAAGATGCGCCCTTGCCAAACACTTTAAATGCGTCATGGAAGTATAATGAACTGCCAAAGTTCGCGTACTGTTTACAAACTTCAATAAGATAGCATCCTGATTTTATCACAATATTCATCATCGCTATCATCGCTTGATTCCTCATTTAATGCGCTGACAGGCGGTGAAAATAACATATGATGCTTAAGATTTTCATTGATTGATGATTGTATCTTTTCATTAAATTGCAAAGGTGCTAGAGTTTCTGTGGTTTTATTTAATCCGTTTTCATTTAATTTCCTGATAACCTGATCGGTAATAGTCTCAATCAAATTACTTCTTATATTTATATAAATATTTGAAATAACATCACAAGCATCATGTTCAGTTATGCCAAGCAATGCTAATTCATTTTTTGAAAAAGTATCAATTATCGAATCAATTGTTCTGTTAAGCGCAATTAAACTTTGCTGCGTAATAATGCTAATATCTGGTTCATCTTTTTTATCAAGAACTGAGCATAACTCAAAAGGAAATAAGTCTGCACATTTATTGGAAAAATCATAAAAATACAGTTTTAATTTTTTGTTAGGAGTAAACGTATCATATTTTTTCACAATCTCAGAGGTGTACTCTTCATTTTTAATACATAAATTGTATGAATCACCACCTAACGAGATACCATTCGCTACCAAAGAAGCAATATCAGAAAGAATTGGCTGAATCAGTTCGCATAAATAATTTGGATTCTTTAAATTTTCTATCGTGCCAAACAAAATCGATTCACCATAAATATGACGTTGCTTTCTATCTCTTACTTCAATGGCACTACCTTAAGGAGCAGCTTGCAGCGTAACCACATGATTTAAAGTGAAATCAGTTTCCAAATTTACTATGATTCGTTTCGTCTAAAAAGCGATCGAATAAAAAAGGAAACTGATGAATGGATTCTAAACTGAAACATAAAACCGCGCAAATTGAAAAACATAAACAATCCTTGCTCAATGGCAAAACTGATATCTCACTCACCAATATTTTAAACTCAGAATGTTGCCAACGCATTCTTAGTGAATGCCGCGAATTTCGTGATCGCGTGTATACGCCTATCAAAACGGTATTTGTATTTATCAAGCAAGTATTAAACCCAGATAAATCCTGCAAAAAGGCCGTTGCTGGGATAATTGTCGAACAGTTAAGCGCGGGAGAAAAACCAGTCAGTGCAAATACAGGCCCGTATTGTAAGGCTCGACGGCGTTTGCCAGAAAAGACTGTGCATGAATTGGTAAAGGAAATTGGCAGCGCACCGTTAAAAAATGTGCCCCAGAAATGGAAACCCTTTGGCCGAAATCTAAAGGTTTTCGACGGCAGCACGGGAAAAATGGCAGATACAAAAGCAAATCAAAAGGCCTTTCCTCAACATAAAAACCAGAAAAAAGGCGCTGGATTCCCTATTGCGCGATTTGTAGTGGTGATGTCAATCACTGTTGGCACAGTGATTGATTATGCAGTTGGCGCATACAAGGGAAAAGGCACTGGCGAATCATCATTGCTTAGAAATATTCTTACGTGTATTGAGAAAGATGACATTGTGTTAGGTGATCGTTATTTCCCAAATTTTTTTCTTATGGCAGATTTAAATAAAATGGGTGCTGATGGAATATTTCGTGGCCAAGGCCAGCGACATTATGATTTTAGGTCTGGAGAACGTTTAGGTAAAAATGATCATATTGTTTTCTGGGAAAAGCCGTACAAACCTGCATGGATGACGCAAAAAGAATATGATTCCTACCCAGATAAAATTCAGATAAGAGAATTTAAGGTGGCAGGAAACGTTTACGTCACAACGTTCATGAATGCTAAAAAATATAATAAAAAAGAGCTTACCAGCATCTATGAGCGAAGATGGGATGTTGAAATTAATTTGAAAAGCATTAAAGCGATTATGAACATGGATATGTTATCTTGCAAAACACCTGATATGGTGAAAAAAGAGATAGGGATTCATTTTTTAGCATACAATTTTATAAGAATAATTATGGCGGAGGCATGTGTACGTCATGATGCTATTCCTTGGAAAATTAGTTTTAAAGGTGTTGTGCAATTGCTATCCGAATTTATGCCACACTTTTTGCATTCTAATGCAAGAAAAAATAAAATGCTGTACGCTGAAATGCTGGCGTTAATCGTTAAAAACAAGGTAGGTAACAGGCCAGGAAGAGTAGAACCGCGAGTTATCAAGCAGAGACACAAGCCGTTTCCAACATTGCAACGGCAGCGATCGATTGAAAAGGAAAGGCTAATGAGGAAGCTGAATAAAAGAATTTCAAAAAACGCTGCGGCTTAAGGTAGTGCCATTGATCTCTTACTTCTAATCCGGTTTTAGCCATTACCTCAAAGCTTGGCATGATCAATACCGGCACCTTGTGTTTACCAATTTTAATATCTGTAATGCCAAATTGTTGACTTTCCAAACCAATACTGCGCAATTTATCTGACATCCATTTTTCTTCATACACAGCTGCCGTCCATCGCTTTACACCTCCAAGCGTCATTGAATCAGCAATATTTCTGATAGCAAGTACTCTTCCATCACCAATATCATAAACCAGTTTGAAACCACCACTACCAACAAGACTGCCAATTCGCTTGCCGAGATGCCATGCATCATGTGTGTTCAATTCTATACATTGATCATCAAGATAAATTTTTGCTGCGTTATTCATATTCAATGAAGCTTGAAGCTCTACAAGACCTTGCATGATGTCTTCAAATGATCGATCTGGTGCCGAATAAATTTTTTCAATTTCAATTGGTATATTAATGTGGGATTTCATTTGAGAAGTTGTTTGTCTTAGCATCGTACTCTATTCCATAAATAAATTTAAGTAGCCCTCTAGCTGGACAAACGAGGGGCAAGCCCTGCACTCCCTGATTAAGTACCACTGAGGCATTACCTAACTTGCTGATTAATGTTAACTAGATAATGCATGATATCCGTTACAGATCACTCACACCGAAACTGGAATCCGTGTCAGGCTTGTATTATTGCATAAGAAATAAATTGAAAATACAATAATGCAGCCAGACATAGGCTTCTTCACGATGGATAAATACAGCGGTCTTTAGTTAAATAGCGCTTTTCTTGGCGCAATAACCGGACTCTCTACTGGCGCTGATGGCAATTGAATAATTTGCCCTATTAACCTAGCTTCATAATCATCGCTAATGCTATTCTGATTTGCTTTTGAATCATTCGATTGATCAACAACAGGCTGGCTCGTGATACTTGGTTGAGTAGCAAAAAATGCAAAAAGATTTTCACCTTGCGTTATTTTATCTCTACCTAACGCAATACGATTCATCGCTTCTTCATAAGTCGGAAGTTCATCATCACTCCAACTTATCAAATCATCAGATGATTGCGATGACACAGTTTTCTTGTCGGGGTTTGAAGCGGGAGAAATGCTTGTAGCAACACTGCCCTTCGACAAAGCTTGCGTCAAATTTGGATATAAAGAATTTGTCTGCTGAGGCGCAACTGGTTCACTATTCAAACCAATTAAATCACTCTTCTTCGCTACCACATCCCTTGTTTGTGGTACAGATGTTTGACTCGATGATGCGGTACTGGTGGAAGTACTAGCTTTGGGTTTACTGCTAAACATAGATGGAATAAAACGACGAAATGAAAAACTTGATGGCTGAGCAGCAGCAACCTTCTGTTTAGCTTCCTGAAGAAGTTGGACAATAGTATTGTGACCCTTTCTTTTTGCCAAGGTTAACGCTGTGTCTCCATCCTTATTCTTCGCCTCTAAATCAGCCCCTGCTTCTACAAGCTGTTTCACGACAGTTTTATGACCTTTTAAAACAGCCCATAGCAGCGCTGTATTGCCATTTTTACCTTTCGCTTCTAAGTTAGCTTTTTTCTCGATAAGAAACTTCACGATAGATTCGTGGCCTACGTCTGCAGCTAATATTAATGGTGTGTTGCCACCATCATTATCCTTCGCCTCTAAATCAGCCCCTGCTTCTACAAGCTGTTTCACGACAGTTTCATGCCCTTTGATAACAGCCACATGCAGCGCTGTTCTGTCATACTTATCTTTCGCTTCTAAGTTAGCTTTTTTCTCGATAAAAAACTTCACGATAGATTCATGACCATTGTAAGAAGCCAAGGTTAACAGCGTATCGCCATCAATATCCTTCGCCTCTAAATCAGCCCCTGCATCTATAAGCTGTTTCACGATAGACTCATAACCTTTGAAAGTAGCCAAGCTTAATGGCGTGTCGTCATTATTATCTCTAGCCTCTAAATTAGCTTTCGCTTTAATAAGAAGCTTCACTATAGACTCGAAACCATAAAATGATGCTCTGGCCAATGGGGTGCGACCCTTCCCTTCTCCACCAGCTTTAGCTTCTAAGTTAGCGTTGTTCTCGATAAGAAACTTCACGATAGATTCATGACCCTTGAAAGAAGCCAAGCTTAACGGCGTATTGCCATTTTTACCTTTCGCTTCCAAGTTAGCTTTTTTCTCGATAAGAAACTTCACGATAGATTCATGACCTTCATAAGAAGCCAAGGTTAACGCTGTGTCTCCATCCTTATTCTTCGCCTCTAAATCAGCCCCTGTCGTTACAAGATACTCAACAAGCGGCATATTACCTTCCTCTACAGCCACATGCAGCGCAGTATTGCCATTCCCGTATTTAGCCTTTGAAAGCAGTTTGAATAAACTTAAGGTTAATTGATTGTCGACCGGATTCTCATTAGATACTGCTTGTGTTGAGTCTGATGTTCTAAGCATAGCTTCCTCGTTTAGGCTGGGATGACGACCATCCAGCATGTTTATTAATTTCACTGTTTATATTATTTGGTTGTATTTTATACAAACATAAACGCAAAAGTCAATCACCATTGGGCAAAAATCATCAAAGCTTGCTAATTTTCAGCAAGTTATACTGTAATCGCTACAGCCTCACCCGCACCTTCTCCCACCCAAACTGCCCCACCTTACTCACGCAATATGCCTCCCCCGTCCGTAAGGATTGCTTGATCGCCTCAGGATGCACGATGTAGGTTTTATCAGCCCGAACACTCCCTAAGCCCATTCCTTTCTGATTAGGGTCGTATTGCGCGGTCACATTAAAGGTGTCCTCAGTCCCCATCCATTTACTGACGGATTCAGCGCTATCTTGATCATTCAAGCGATGACAAATAATCGTATTCGCGCAATTCAATACTTGGCTTTTGAACTCGCTATTGACTCTACTTAAATCCGCGAGTCCCTGTGTGCCGAAGACTGCATGCACGCCTTTGCCACGCCCCATGTTCACCAGATTCAACACTTGCTCACCGGCAAACACGGAGAACTCATCAAAAATCATAAACACTCGCTTGTCATGATTATCTCTATCGATCACTGCTTTCAAATCATTGATAACGAGCTTACCTAGCACTTTAGAAAAACTGGGGAAGCGCAATGCTGGCAATGCAAAATAAACCACTGCATCTTCTGCAATTGCCTGACCCAATGAAAATGTCTTATCATCATTCAAGAAATAATCACCCAATTCAGAGTGAACCAGCAAATTCAAGTGCGCACGCAAGCCAAGAATATCTTTTTTCTCATAAGAACCAAGTGTTGCTATACGTTTTTCTAGTGCGGCATCTTTTGTTTCTCTCGCAAGATCAGACAACGTGTCATGATCTAGACATTCTGTCACCTTATTCAAATCAAATCGCCCGTCTACTTTTTTTAGCACCTGAAACACAGCTTGCAAATAATCTTCGGCAATCGATTTGTAATAATCATTTTCCCATTCGTCTTTGAGACTAATTACTTTGTCTTTTAATTCAGTATACCCTCCATCAGATAAAGGATCGTAATGCGCATGGTTCCCGCAGTTAAATCCATAAAATTTGCGCTGATGTTTTTCTGCGAGCGTCTGCACCCATTGCACATTATCTTCTGTCGGTTTGCCATCCACGATGATCAACGGCAACCCTTTAGTAATGGCACGTTTGTAAAATCGGCGTAGCGTAATGGTTTTGCCTGAGCCTGTCGTGCCAAGCACCAAGAGCACCTGATTGATAAAGTAATCTGGCAAGATAACGGGTGCGCCTGTGTATTTGGAGACACCCAATACCGTGCCATCATACCGATCATCATCTAAGCGTTTTAATGCTGATGCCAGTTTACGATCGCCCAATTCTTTACGAACATGTATATGCTCGCCTCTTTGCAATGCATCAATGACTTTTTGGTGTGGGCTTTCTTGCATCAGTTCGATTGAACTTAAAACACCCGCCAGTAGTACTGGCATACCGAGCAAATAATTCATCCCATGATGATAGAAATAACTAAACGCATACGGCTGATGGCCTGCGATCATTAATTTCCAGCAGGTTTTATTCACCTGAAAACCAGCCACCATATACTTGTTCAGATTAAATGTGTGACTGTATAAAGCTTCGATCCCAATAACAGGTATTGCAATGATCATGCCCACACCCAATACTACCCACCAACGCGCTTTGCACAATTTTGCCAATACCACGTACAAGATGATTGCCACGACACCAACCGGTGTGAGCCAGATTAACAAAAGACCCATGACCAGCAATTGCAGGCTCTCGCGTGGATGGTTTTTAATAAATTCATCAAATGGATTTTGTTGTACGCTCATGCTAAGAATTCCTTGATTGGAAATAATTTGATATAGGTTTTTTTCGCGGCTAGACCAGACAACGCGTTGTAAGCACTCTGGCTACAGAAATACCAAACCTCCTTGATATCAAATTGCGAGGCATAGGATTTAATAATGCCCTCAATGCGCTGCCTCCCTTTAACACTTAACTCCACTTCAATGGCAATCTGTCGATTATCTGGAAATAGCAGCAAGCCATCTGCTACATGTCCACGCTTGCCAATCCCGTCATAACATTTATCGTGTTTCAAATGCCGTTCACTGATCCAGATCGCCTCTGGATGAACTCGCATCAATTTCAATGCCACATTGATCATGATGATTTGATGGCGATATGTGCCAAGTGAAACGTACTCAATCGGTGGCAGATCAGTAAAATTTGCACCTTTAGAGGTCAAGTAATATAGTGCCGGATGACCCTGCAATAAATGCTCTTTAATAACAAACTTACGCTGTACCAACCGCCTCATAAGCTGATATGTTCGTGCTCGCTTCACAGATAGAAAGTTAGTTAAATGCGGTGTCACACAATACCCACAATCATTAATAAACCTTAAAATCTCTATATCTCTATCTGTTAATTTCATTTCTTTTTTCCTTTTTAAAAAAATACAAAATGAAACTGTTTGCTGTCAGGCTGCTCCTGACCAACCAATAAGTCCCCCAGGACGCTTTTATTGGTTGGTCAGGAGCAGCCTGACAGCAAACTCTGCGACCAACTGCTTGAATAATTTAATAATCGCCCTGCACTCACCTCGCTGATCGGATCAGCGAGGCCGTTAGCGACTTGATCAGCGTACTTTTTAAGTATTTTTATCACCAAACCACACGTCCGCCACCCGCACAAAACACTCTTTATCACGAGCAAGCTGCACGACAATATGAATAATGGATTGTATGTAGCGTCTTAATTGTTCCTCGGTTGATGTACTGCCCGCTTGTTGCATCATGAACATAAGCTGCATAAATGCGCCTTCGGGTGAATCGGCGTGTACGGTGCTTAAACTGCCAGGATGGCCGCTATTTGCTGCGCGCAAATACGGCCACACTTCTCTGCCTCTTAGCTCAGATAAAAAAATGCGATCAGGGCGAAGTCGCAAGCACGCTTTAAAAATATTCAATGATGAGGTTGCCTCATGCTCTTCATTGAATAATAAATTCACACTGTTTGATTGCTCGGTCACTACCTCTCTTGTATCTTCCACGGTGATCAAGCGCTCATTATTTGGAACTGCTTTTAAGCAAGCATTTAAGAAAGTGGTTTTTCCTGTGCCTGTGCCACCGCAAATCAAGATGTTCTTTTTGGTTTTGATTGCTAGTTCAATGAATGATCGGTAATCTCGCTTTCTGTATAATTCTTTTAATGTCTCGTCTTTGCCTTTGTCTTCTTCTCGTTTCTGTAAACTCAAAAATGAACCACGTGCTTCGTAATCAGCTAAGTTTAAATTTTTAGTTTGCTGCCTGCGGATCGAGCAAATGATTTTCCCTTTCTCGCACGCTGGTGGTAACACAAATTGCGCTCTCTCTTTGTTCAGCAACGAACCTGAGACCATGACAGCCGGAAATGGCTTGTGATTAAATTCAGCAACGAGTGCCGCGAGTGATTCTAAAAATGGGTAGCTCAATTCAGGCACTTCCTCAAATTGAAATACACCAGCACTTTCCACAAACACACCGCCCGGCTGATTAATACAAATCTCCGTCACGCCATCTTTTTCTAAAAAAGGTTTGAGCGGCAGCAAATGCCGCTCAAGTGCTACGATAGACATCACTCACCTCATTTAAAATACATTGAATGAAGATGCGCTAGTTTGGTTTGTGTTCGCAAACTGCAAGTCCTGCGCGACGAACACCATAATCGGTTTGCCCTGCGTGATTTTAAGTGTGGGCGCGATATTGCCGTTTTGCTGCAAGCTTTGACTGGCGGTTTGGGAAAAACTATTCGCAACGGCCGAGCGATACATGGATGCTGAATTATTCACATCGTCCGGTCCAACGCCAACAGAAGATGCGCCAGCCCCTATAATCGATAAAAGTGCAGCCGATGAAAACCGTTCCCAAAAGTGGCGATTGATACTGTCCGCTCCTAGGCCTGCCATGCCTAAACTATCGATACTGGGTGAGCCCAGCTGCAAGGACAAGCCTCTCGGTGTAATCAAGCGGCTCCACACAATGAATACGCGGGATTGTCCTTCACTCATCCCACTTTTATATTCACCAATCAAGCGACTACCGCGTGGAACCAGCACTTGTGTGGCATCCTCAGAAAAGACTGGCGCACTTACAATCGCTCGCAATGATCCTGGCAAATCTGAATTGATGGCCGATTCAAGCGTTGCATGAATAAGCGTTCCTTGCGCGATGATGGTATTGAGCGAACCAATGCTCATTGCCGAGACAGAATTCACTCCTTTTGCCGCGACACTTTGCAAAAATCGCGTATTGGGATCACTCTCTTTGTCTTTTTCAACGGGTGCAACGGTTACCGCTTTATTACCTTCATTATTGTCATTCACCACCATAAGCGGCGCTATTAATCGTTCCCTCAATTCTTTTGCTTTTTCTTCGATGAAAGCCGCTTGTGCTGCAACCATTGCCGGTGATTGCTCGACCGTTGCAAGACTCGCGGCCTCAGTCGTCGGTGTGACTGTCACTTGTGCTGGCGCTACTTTGGTATCGACATCATGTTTGATCGTATACGTTTCATCAATATGATCTGCCGTGACAGAGGTTGACTTTGCACTTAACCAAAATGAACTAGCAATAATAGTGACGACAATCGCCGCCACACCAACTAATATTAATGGTTTATGATTCAACGCTTGCTCAGGCAGACTTGCTTTCTTGTTGTTATCTTGTGTCATAAGGCCTCCTTAAAGCGATCCAGCATCGCCAATCGCATTATCGTTATAAACACTCGTTACCATCTCACCATCACGCAAGGTAAATTGGTTGGCCGTTGCATTCACCACTAAATATTTGCCTTGCATGTGATAATTAACGAGGGTCTCATTTTTATGTTTATCGACAATAAAAACGGCTGGTAAATGGCTATTACCATTTTCAGTGAATTTAAAATAAGTGAATTGTCCATTATCAAAAACCGATTGCGGTGCAAGATCCATGTCACCCGTGTAACTGTACTTCCAATTCACTTTATCAGGATCAAAGTGCACCACATCATTACTCACACCTGTTGCACTGTAACCGCCTTCGGGATAAATAAATTGTAATTTATATGTGGGTGAGACAGTTTGCTTTTCTGAATCAAGCTGGAAATTGTAGCTATTCATATTCGTCAACACCGTCATATTAGTTTTAGAATCTGCAACGGGTTTTATGAATAGATGATTAGCCACCGGCACTGCTTGCCATGCCAAGCTATCACCTAATGACACATTTTGGACGACTTCATTCGGTGCAAAAGTAACTTCGGTTTGATAGCCGTATTTCCCTTGCAACATCACCACATTGTTAGGATCATATTGCACACGTTTAATATGTGCGTCTGCCGCCACAGGGTGGGGCTTTGATGCCGCTAGTGCTGCACTTGCGTTAAGACCCAATAACAAAACTAAACTGCCAACAACATACTTCTTCATTTACTTCTCCTCATTGTTTTCAAAATCATACTCATCCGTCATTGCGAGCCCGCGTTTTTTGCGGGCGCGGCAATCCAGGTAGATTGCTTCGGCCAAACACTTCGTGGCCTCGCAATGACGAGCGTTACGTTTCAAGACTGACTTGACTGGTTTGGTAATACGTCACCTTAAACCCGAGCGGATCGCGGTCTAGCATTTTTTGTGATGTTTCAGCGGTACTAAATTCCCACTTAATAATTGCTTCCTTTTGCGCGACTTGTTCGGTATTCGTTGCCCTATCGTGTAAGGTCTTTTCAAATTTCACATCCACTGTGTTGTCATTTAATTTATTCACTGAGATGACACGTACCGTGATGAATTTGTCCTTCCCGTAACGCTTATAAGGCGAGTCTTTGTTAGTGCTTTTCATCCTATCTTCGTACTGATCACGCACATGCTCGCTTGATTGCGCATACACCAACTGATACGGCACATTCAAATTATCATCGTCATAACTTTCGTAATTGGTGACGTAGTGCATCAAA
>Ga0155584_1001_pt1 | contig 11554 bp, 15 predicted proteins | sample RifCSPhighO2_12_FD_107241 | JGI IMG/M metagenome (GOLD analysis project Ga0155584, IMG submission 107241) | Gammaproteobacteria bacterium RIFCSPHIGHO2_12_FULL_40_19
ATATCCTTCAAATGTACTAAAACCATTTTGCCGTTGGCAAATATTAAAAACTTCTTTCAAATGAATGTCATTTGTATTACTAAGCAGAAATACATTATAATTTTTCCCCAACTCTTTTATAAAATCGAGCCGTTGTTTGGGAATATCAAGCAACATTGCATTCCACGCGATATCAAATTTCTCATCGTTTACTTCAATGCCTAGTTTCTTCTTGAGAATACAGCGAAATTCGTCCGAAGAAATTTTACCTATATCAAAATCATCAAAAAGATGATCTTGTTTGCTCTGCGAATATACCTCATTAAAGTCATGAACCCCCAACTGATTAAACGCTTTCGAGGTTAGATTGTAATCTAGATCTATAATGACACCGCCTAAATCAAAAATAATATTTTTAATTGGCATGATTTTTCTCCATAAGAATATTGATGTATCGTTCCCACACTTTTCACGTTACAGCGACAGGCAAAGTGAATCATGCTTCCATCGCAATGCCAGTTACATCCACCAGTTCACCATCAGCGATTGCTTGTTAACGTGTGTAAGCATAAATGATTTTACTGACGAGCCAGATTTTTTAGCTTAAATTATTCGCACAAAAAAGAATATAAATATCATCCTTCATTTAAGAACAATGATAGTGCAGGGAGACCTTTATCTTTTATTGCAAATAATTTTTCCATTAAAATCTGAGAAACATCCGGTTTGACTTGTAGATACAGATCAACTACTCGAGACCATGGTGTAACTGAGAGCTGGCTGTTAATACCACAGGCTGCATCGTAGATGACATCGAAAGGAATATGCGTATATCGGGCTATTCCCTCCAGAGTATACTCTTCAGTTTCAACGATTGATTGGATTAGTAACTTAATCACTTGATTGTCCATCGCATAGCACTCCATCGTAGAATCGTCCGCACATTGTATTTTTTCTTGGAATATCTCACTTAACAGTTGATGCAAACGTGAAATCAAAATAGCTTTTAGTATTTTTCGTTCGTTTTTTGTGGAAAATCTAGATGTACTCCTGGGGAAGCTATTACTAAATAATCGTTTTGCAGAATTCATAACTGCATCTCCTTATTTGCAGTGACTGAAAGTAAAATACTTCGTGAGTACAATTAAATAGCCAATCTAATATTTGGGCACCTACAATCAATAAAAAATTTGCCCTAAACAATCGACTAGATTATCGCTTAAATACTCAAATAAATAAGTTACCTGGATTAGTTTTCTATCGTGGAATTGGGATGTTAATTAAAAATTACTAACCACTCGCTATGCCGGATCATTATGTTACAACGAGTTGCTACATCATGCTTCACACTTCGATGAACAGCGATATTACAAGTTTACTTGTAATTGTCAATACTTTTAATTAATTTATCAAATTACTTAGAAAATACTTGTTATTTTTTTTAAATACCTTATTATTCTGAAAAGTTTTACCAGGCCTTGGGTGGTTTTACATGAAAGAAGACTTTAGCAATTTATCATCCCGATTGCGGTTCACATTAAAAACACTAGATATCTCTCAAACTGAATTGGCTAAGAGAATCAATGTTAAACCACAGGTTGTTCAATACTTATGCTCTAGTCAATCACACAAATCAAAATTTACTTGCGAAATCGCAGAAGCATTGAATATTGATTTTGCTTGGTTAGCAACAGGCAAGGGCACCCTACCAAATAAATTGGAATTGTCAAAAAATAACCACTGCATACCTCTACTGACATTTGAACAAATAAGAGCTTATAAAATTTACGGTAAAAATGAAGATACACTTGAAATTAGTAATTGGGTATCAATTGAGGAAAGATCAAACTCAAATTTATTTGCAGTCGAAATCAATGACAGAGCAATGGCCCCACGCTTTGATTTAAACACAATTATAATCGTTGAGCCAGCAAGCAAGGACATTATAAAACAAAATACATTTATTTTGGTCTACCTTGCAGAGGAAGACTTTATCATTTTTCGCCAGCTTATTGAGGTAGATAATATAAAACTCTTAGCCGCGATCAATAAAAATTTACACAAAGATATTTTACTAAAAAATGAAGATGTAGTGCTTGGAATCTGTAAAGAAGCACGCTGGATTTTGTGAGGAGAAATATGCCTAAAATAAAAAATCTCATCCCCATATTTAATGGGCTACTTAATCGCCTACACTATGCAAGGTCTGCATTTTTGAAAAATACCTATCAATGCAAATTGATAGGTGAAAAATTTGACTCTTCAAACACTGAAGCTGTTATTGTATTTAAATTGCTAGGAAAAAAAGATCAACACACACCATCCATACACTCTGTTTTCTATAACAAAAAACTTATTTCAAATTTTTCACCGAAGGATGCAGCCAAACTAGGAAGGATTGCCTTTAATGATCTCAATTATGATGCGCGTGACATAGAAGACCGTAATCAATTTATAAAAATAAAAAATGCAATGCTCTCATCAACTCATGACATATATCTGCCTTCCTATCCGCATAATTGCGGTCAGTTCACTCAATCGACAGAAGCCGTTGATAGGATGTGTGTTAATTTTAACTTGGACTCGTCAGCATCTAAGAATAAATACCCCTTTAAACTAGTTAGCTACAAATCAGTTTCTCTGCCCGGAGAGACCATAATTATATATACCATACTAGGCAAAAGAGATGGCTACAAGAAGCCTCTTAAAGAAATCATGTCAACAAATTCACTTCTAGAGAAATTTCATCCCACTGAGGCCGCCAAATTTGGCTTCATATTTACTGGGGAAGATTTTTTTGCATACGATCAAAACGAGGTTTGCCAAAATGATAGCATCTAGATGCCCGAAAATCCTACCATACAAATATATTATCTACATTTCCATGCTGTTCATTACTATTGACCTATCTGCTGTTGCCGTTTCCTACAAAATGGTATCCATTAATAATTTATTCGAAATAAACTCAGCGGCAACTTTTATTTTTCCATTAACATATTGTGTTGGCGATATAGTAACAGAAGTGTACGGCTTCAATATGGGAAAAGCATTAATCTATTACAGCCTTATATTACAAATCATTTTTGGGATATTGACCACAACCGCAATTTACCTCCCCAGCCCTGAGTTTTGGCCAAATGACCCGGCATATTTAACAGTTTTTGGATCTATATTAAGGTTCATTTTGGCTGGCACACTGGCGAATTTCGTCAGCAGCATATTAAATATATATTTAGTTTCAAAATTAAAAATTCCATGTGAAGGAAAATTATTCTGGCTCAGAAGTATTTTCTCAACCATTGTAGGCGGCTTTATAATGGTTGCTATCATTATGATTAGCTTTACCGGAAAGGACTTATCACCTACTCAATTATGGATAATGTTTAAATCAACGTTCTCGCTTGAGGTATTATATGCTTTGGCCTTATCTCTTCCAGCCTCGATCATCGCGAATTTTCTCAAAACGCATGAAGAGGTCGACGTTTATGACTACAACACAAACTTCAACCCATTTATCTTCAAACAACATCAAAAAGGAGCGGAAAATGTCTAAAACAAGAACTCCCATATCTGAACTAAATATACAGTCCACATCTAACAACCTGTGTCGAATACAACAAATTGATTATGCCATACTTTCCGCAATGCCAGAAGAACTCGAATATTTTGAAAATATGCTGGCAAATTTCAGCTATAGAGAGGTCAAAATCAATCGGATGAATTTTAAAGTATATGATTACAACAACACTGGAATTTTGCTGGCACACACAGGCATGGGTACGACTTTTGCCTCCAGCGTATTGACATTGATATTTTCATATTTTAGTCCAGAATATTTTTTTGTTATAGGAACAGCGGGTGGAATCAAAACTGGCTTGAGGGTAAGAGATGTTGTTATTGTTGAAAAAGCATTTGAGGCAGAAATACTGGACGCTTTTACTCTACTCAAAAATACACCTTTCGAAAATTGCCTAACGCACCCAATGAACAATGAGAAACTCTCCACTCATTATCCCGCCGATCCATTCCTGCTTAAATTATCTGACTCACTGTCACTCAAAGACATAAACATTCACAAAGGAACGGTAGTCACATCAAATACTTTTCCCGCACCTAAAGAGCTATTTGATAAAATAAAATCTTTAGACCCATATTCCATAGACATGGAAACCTCTGCGTTATATCAGGCAGCCTGGCTACTTAATGCAAAAATCCTTGCTGTGAGAGGCATTAGCAACATACTAAACTCAGATGGATCAGATAAAAAACTCCATGAATCCGATATAAAAGGTAGCTCATTAGCGGCGAGCAAGGTTTTATTTTCTATCTTAACTAAACTAATTTCTGTTAATATGCAAAATAAAGAATCCATGTCACATAAAATTGAAAATGAAGAGTTAATGCTGATAAATAAATACAAACTTCAACCACATCCAGAGGGCGGCTACTTTTCGCAAATTTACAAATCGGCAGATACAGTCAAACCATTGGATTGCCGTTACCATAACGAACAAAGGAGTGCAAGCACATCAATTTATTATCTATTAGAGAAAAATGATTATTCTGCCTGGCACAGACTTAACTCCGATGAATTATGGCACTTTTACAAAGGCTCCCCATTATCTATATACGTGATCGATAAATGCGGGACTCTTTCAAGTCATTTATTGGGTGATCCACTTATCACATCAAATGCAAATTTCCAGGTTTGCATCAAAGCTGGAAATTACTTTGCCGCCAAAAATACAGACAAATCTAGCTATAGCTTTGTTAGCTGTACTGTCTCGCCAGGTTTTGAATATACAGATTTTGAATTAGCTGATAAAAATGAATTAATTGATAACTTCCCCCAACATGAATCAACTATCAAAAGATTCGCTCGCCAGATGTGAGGTTTCTATATAAGTTCTAAAAATACCTAGAAATGACGGGATCGAACCAGTCAGCCTCTCAGAAAAAATAATAATAAATGCTGCGCTTGCTTGTTGTGACTATTCAAAAGATGATTTTGATGCTCATAAGGCTAAGATGGAAACTGAACATGATTTAAAAGCATTGAGCGCGGAAGGAGGACTCCAAGAGATGCTCGCTGCTCAAATGCTAGCTATCCACCGCCTTCAACAACGATCAATAGCAGCAGCTAATATCTGTCACGATGTAAATACAGCCCAATATTTTACAAACACCGCTATCAAGCTCTCAAATTGCTTTACCCAGCAAGCAGCATTGTTAGCCAAGCTACAGGGTGCTGGTGGTCAGGAAATTGTGGTAGAACATGTTGAAGTTCATCATGGTGGTCAAGCTGTCGTTGGCAATATTAACGGGGGTCTACCCGCTGGCAAGGAGAAAAAATGAAAACAACCTCTTGTACCGAGCCGAAACGCTATGCGTTTGACAACGCTCCTCGCTGTGGTGCGAGAACTAAACGTAATGGTGGCAACCCGTGTCGCTCGCCTGCTGTGCGAGGTAAAAATCGTTGTCGTATTCATGGCGGCTCCAAAGGCAGTGGCGCAAAAAGCGGGAACCAGAACGCCCTAAAACACGGTTACAGCACCAATGAAGCCAAATCGCAAAGGCAGAATGTGCGAGCGCTAATAAAGCAATGGAGAGCGCTTAAAGATAGATATCGATTTCTCGTGCCAAAAACCTGTCGGTAGTAGTCATTCATCAGAGTTTTTTAGCGATTGCTGTCCATTCTCACAATTCCACCAACCCAACCCTTAAACATCACACATTTCCTCACACTGTGATGATATATGCTTACCACTCATACACTCGTAAATACAGTGAAAATTTGGGTGAGGCACATATTGCTGCTCTGAATTGCTAACGCTGGCAATACTAGATTGATATGCCTCAGCTGAGGCGCACACGAAAAAAAACAGTACTACTTTAAATATCTGCTTCATAAGACCCTCATAAAAACTACAAGCCGTCTAAACCTCCTTATTTATCAAAAAAAATCTGCTTGATTTTAATTGCGCATATTCAATAAGAGGCAACAAATTACCTCTCATTGAATAATTAGTAGTAATTAATTACCGTATGGAACAAGTTCATTATTTTGGTATGAATAACCTGAGCTACGAGCCTCACCTGGATCCATGCTCATATGAGGCTGTACATAGGTACCATTACCACGGTAATAACCACTTACACTGTGTGACGCGATAGCGGACATCGCAAATACAGAAACAACAATAGTTGTAATAGCGATGATTACTTTTTTCATAATGAATTAATTACCCCAGTAACCGTTAACATATGTGCCATCTTGACGAAAATATGAATGTGTGTAACGTGCTTCAGCAATTGAACCGTATACCGCAGCTAACAATACAAACCCTAAAATTAATTTCTTCATTTTATACCTCATTACATTAATAAAATTCACCTCCTTGTCTTATTTTCCATATCCACACATAGTTGATTAATTAATAATCACTTACTGTGATAGAGGCATATCATACACCATGTTTCATAAAATAGCATCTCTTGGGCGTGGTTCTTATAGGCGTTATACGTTGTACTTTTTAAATGGAGAAAAAGCATCCAAACCTTGTCAAAATAGGCAAAAGAATAAGGGAAGCACGCAAAAAGCGTGGCTACTCACAGGAAGATTTTGCTGCCACTGCCCAGATTGGTAGGAGTTATGCTGGTCGCGTTGAAAGGGGTGAGCAGAATATTTCGATACAAAGCTTGATACAGATAGCTCTTACGTTGGAGGTTGAGGTTGGAGAGTTGTTTCCGCCATTGAAAGAACTTAAAACCCCATACAGAAAGAGGCTTGGCTGATTGTCCAGCCATGCTCCAGTATCCTCATTAGTGACGAAAGTGACAAAAATGACGGTCTAAAAACATTTTATTTTTTAGGTGGCTCCGGTAGTGGCATCCAGTGAGATACCATCTGTGCTAACCCACTGGTTGAACACTCACGCTTCCAAGTATTGGTCGATTTTGTATATTGAGCAATAAATACACTGCCATAACAAGCAAGATAACGACCATCAGCATCAGGTGGTTGTTTATTAGCTTCAATCCAATTCATATCCATAAAAAGTCCTTTCCCTAATCAACTCCAGCCAAAATAATAAACTAGATAAGAGCCAATTAAAAAAATAGCTAGCGATAATAAAAGTTTCATCCACCACTTCTGATGCCACTTTTCAGCCAAGTGCTGCTGGCTAAGCCAACGGAATATATTACCCTTAGCTGTTGTCCTTTCACCCCTATCCTCAATACCAACATCAAGACCCTCAAATTCATTATTTTCAAATTTATTGTCCTTACCCTTATTCAAGATACCGACTGTCTTTTTCTTAGCCATGAGCTGCTCCCCAGCCAAACTAGACTTCAAACAATTATTATACAATTTAACGTCTGAATAAGTAGTCAATTGATGCTAAGTGTACCCCAAAGTGTACCCCAACCAGTCTTTATATGTGTTTTAGTATTTTGGAACGTGCTTTATCTATATGATTATATTCTAAAGCTGGCGATGGGACTCGAACCCGCGACCTGCTGATTACAAAACGAGTTAGCGTTTTATTAATTTATATTATATCAACATCTTACGGTGATTAAGCTTGTTGCAAACCTACCTAAATCGACTACAATTGCCAGTAAATCGAGGTTAGCTTGCTACAGTTTTGCTACAGTTAAAAAATGAGTAATTACCAAACAAAAAAGGAACAAACCACCGTGTTAAACAAGGCAATAGTAGACCACAAAACCGATTTTGCCAATGTGTATTCCTTGATAGCGGAGGCTCAATCTCGCGCCTGGCAACAGGTAAATAAAATCTTGATCGAGCTATATTGGAAAATTGGCCAATATGTTAGCAAGAAAGTTGAAAATAGTGGCTGGGGAAAAAGTGTTGTTGAACAACTATCGCACTATATAACCACTGAAAACCCATCCATTTCTGGGTTTTCAGCCAGAAACATATGGCGGATGAAGCAATTTTTTGAGACTTATCCAGACCAAGAAAAACTGTCAGCACTGCTGACAGAAATTTCATGGACAAATCATTTACACATACTGTCTAAAACAAAATCAGTGGATGAAAAGCAATACTACCTGGAACTTGCAGCAAAACATCGGTATTCTGAACGGGATTTTGCCAGAGTCATCGATAGTTGCACCTATGAGCGTACCAAGCTAGCTGATCTAAATCTGTCAGCAGTGCTGACAGAATTTCCCAAGGCTTTAACTGGTACATTTAAGGATAGCTATGTATTCGAATTTTTGGGGATTTCAGACAACCATAAAGAAAGCGACTTAAGACGCGCCCTTGTGAAACACTTAAAACAATTCCTGCGAGAACTGGGTCCGGACTTTAGTTTAATGGCAGAAGAATATCCGCTCCAAGTTGGCATGAAAGATTTTCGCATTGATTTACTCATGTTTCATCGTGGCTTAAACTGCATGGTGGCGATTGAGCTTAAAACAACTGAATTTCAACCAGCACATCTTGGTCAATTACAGTTTTATCTTGAAGTGCTCGATCAAGAGGTTAAAAAGCCACATGAAAATCCAAGCATTGGTATCTTGATTTGCAAAACGAAAGATGAAGATGTTGTTAAATATGCAATGAACCGCAACATGTCACCGACGATGATCGCTGAATATGAAATCAAACTGCTTAACAAATCGTTGCTGCAAAAAAGGTTGCATGAGGTTTGTTTGGTAGCCGAAGAGGAATCAATGTCAGATTAGGTCGGAACTTTTACCAATCTAACAAACCGCAGCGGGCTCACCACCCGCCATGACCTCAATCCTAATCCTCACCGGGCAGCATAATGGTGATGACTGGCTCACCATTATCATCACCGTGGATGCTTGCTTTGAGCGTCGTTAGTTTCGCTCGCTTTGTACGACCATCGCGCGGCACTGCGTAAAGGCGATATAAAATGGTATCCGCATTTCTTTTTCTGCTGATTGATATTCTTGAGCAGGAGGAAAGGAAAATAGAATCATGAATCCACCAGGCTTAAACGGCTGGTGGATTCATTCAAAAGTAAGATATTTACAGAACAGTGTTATTAAACTAGCTTGACTTACTGATGACACGCCCTAGTTCTTGCTAAATCGCACTGGCGGTTTGCTAGATTGTTGCTGGTTAGATTTTTGTGAATTGATATACTCAGTCACATCTACACCATTCACAATGGTTCGCCCACTACCTCCACCTATAAATGTCATGCCATTTATTTGCGTGATCGAGCTACCATAATTAGATTTAGGTTTCTTTCTCTTTACACCATTTTCATATACGTCGCCATTATGTGTTTTTAGCTCAGCAGATTTAGGCGCAGAAAGTACTTTCACATCACCATTATGTGATATCCCACTTGAATATTCACCCATCTTCCCTGCTTTAACATTTCCATTATGAGTATTAAGAGAAACATGATCGCCAACGTCAGCTGATTTTATGCTTCCATTATGGGATTTCAAAGACGAAGAAGCGCCAACATAGCCTGTAACAATATCACCATTGTGCGTTGTAAAATGACATCCCTTACCAATACTACCAACAATATTAAAATCAGCATTGTGGGAATTAAAAATAACATTATCACCAACGCTACCCTTTATCGTCAGATATTTCCCATTATTTACGTTGTTAAAAATAGAAACATTATTCGATGTAAATATGCCATTTGAGATAACAACAGAATTGGTCTGCTTCTGCTTTAAGCTAATCTCAGAACCATTACCGACATCACCAGCAATGGTCAAATTACCATCTGTGATAATAACAGTCGCATTTTTACCAATACCCCCCCCTGTGATATTAACATCGCCTTCATATTCAAATTGTTCATTATCTTTTATGCTATCTATTGTGATTCCCATAAATAAAGCCTCGCTTAGTTAAATTTTGAGCCAATAATATATCAGAAATTAAAGTAGATGCGCCACCTTGTGTGTAACTGTATCACTATGGAAAAATTACACCGTAGTTTGATTTTTAGAATGTGTTAAATTGGTCATCTTAAGATCAATAAGCTTATTAACTTATTAAAAATCAAGTATTTTTTATATTCATAGGCACTGAACAGAGCTATCCAATTCCTAAATACACTTATTATTTAACACATCTAAGCAAGTTTAATCCTCACCTTCCCCCATCCAAACCCACCAACCTTGCTGGCATAAATCGCCTCACCGACATTTAGCTCCTGTTTGACTACATCAGGATGGACAATGAATTCTCGATTTTGCTTTACCGTTCCCATACCAGTGTCTCCCTGCATAACGCTCAATTGCGCAGTAACCGTGAAGGCATTGCGCGTGCCTATCCAGCTAGATACTGACTCGGCACTTTCCTGGTCGTTTAGTCGATGACAAATAATCGTATTGACGCAATTCAATACCTGGCTTCAGCATCCGAGTTTCGTCGCTCGATAACAGATTTGATATCATTGATTACTAACTTGCCCAAGATTTTAGAAAAACCTGGGTATCGCAGCGCCAGTAGCGCAAAATAGACGACGCCTTTCTGATTAATCACATCTAGTATTGAAAATGATGATTCGTCTCGCTCGAAAAAATAACCCAACTCAGGGCTAATCAAAATATCGAGATGTGCTTGTATCGGTGGCTTGCACAATTGTATTTTAAATAAAGTGCAGGCTGGTGCAATATGCAATTATAAGGATATGGCTTTACGCAGCAGGGTTACTTTACAGGCAGCTTACTGAATCACGCATGATGACTGTTTCTTTGGTTCCTCTCGCTTAGTAACGATATTTTGCCGTTTGATAAGGTTGTTGTTTTTGCTCGACATAAGTTTTGAAACGCTCGTTTTGAGAATCCAGCCCCGACCGCCACACGCCCCCCCTACGCGGCCCCACCGAATAATAACTATAAACAAAATGAGAGACACCGAGATTAGAATCAAAGAAGGAAGTCTTTTTATCATTAAGCAATTTGCTACGCGTTAACTGCTGTTTCTTCTCAACCACATTACCTACACCATCACACATCGCTTGTGCCAGATTCGCAGGGAAATAACCCTCAATGCCACCAAACCCTTTCACCGCTACCAGGTTATTCTTCTTGCTGTTATACCCACCAAATTTATCATTATAATGATCGTATAATTCTGCTGCTTTGATAAAGAGGTCTTCATTGAAATGGTAGCCTGTCTTAAACTCGCGTGTATTTTCTTTTTCAAGATACTGTTTAAATACTTTTATCGCATCGTCAAGCTCATGATCGTTTTTTGCTTTATCAATCGCTTTAAATAGCTTTTGAAGCGCATCTAAATCACGCTGCTTGCGCGCTTCTTCTTGCTTTTCAAATCCTTCCGGGAATTGTTCATCGTATTGCTTTTTCCTTTCTTTTTCGCCGTTTGGTAATTGCAGCAAATAGCGCTCAAGCATTTCCGCCATTTCTTCAAATTGACCCGGATATGGGCTTACGTCTTTTGCACCTAAAGCGATTTGGTAAGCTGTGCCATAAATCGTGCGGCCAGCTTCGTCCACCACCTTGGCTTTATGCAGCAATAAGCCCGGGTCTTCTTTAAGCATCGCTTCACTTTCCGCTTTTTCACCGCGGACAACGT
>Ga0155584_1071_pt1 | contig 11411 bp, 10 predicted proteins | sample RifCSPhighO2_12_FD_107241 | JGI IMG/M metagenome (GOLD analysis project Ga0155584, IMG submission 107241) | Gammaproteobacteria bacterium RIFCSPHIGHO2_12_FULL_40_19
GTTTAAAAGAATGGCCTTCTCTGGAAGCCCTGTTCGCTGACACCCCCAACACTTCAGTTTCTTTATTCTTTGAAAACTCTCCGAGCACTTCTTCTGCAGACCCTTCAAAATTATTTCATAAAATTCACGCTTCCTTTTCTCTTGACCCTTTCTTATTTTCTGTTTTTTGTGCCGAAGACTTAAAAGAGGCTCAGAAACGCTTACCACAATTACAAGATCATGAATCTATTATTACAAAATCGGGAATATGGCTAGGAAAAACTTGGGTCCGCATTGCAAAGAAAGATGATATCCAGAAAGGAATTTTAACAAGAAAGCGAGAATTAGAAATTTTAGAAAAAACATTACTGGAAGCTCAACAAGAAGAAACCGCTTTGAACAATACGCTCAAACAACACTATGTTGAGCTTCAAACATTAGAAAAGAAATTAGAAAATTTAAATCTAACTCACATTGAAAAATTAAATCAACTTGCCCAATTACACGCACAAATTAAAATTGACGAAGAGTCTTTAACACAACAAAAACAACGCCACCACCAAGTTACTTTAGAAAAAACAGAGCAACAGCACTTACAGATGACAGTAGAGCAACAAATCGAGAAAACACAAGACACATTACATGCCGTACTTGAAGCACAAAAAGAAGATACTGCGCTACAACAAAAATTATTACTCGAAAAAGAAAAATTCAAAAAACAACTTGAAGAAACGAAACAACAAGCCTGGCAACAACAAACCTCCATTCACCAACTAGAATTACGCTTGCAAACTGCTATCACACAACAACAAATCAAACTGCAATTAGCCAAACAACTTGAACAACAGCATCAAAACTTAAAATCACGGTTTGCGCTACTAGAAAACGCCCTCACACAAAGCAACACGCCTATTCACACATTGGAAGATGAAATTCATGAATTAAATCAACAACAACCACAACTCAACCAACAACTCATCGGCACAAAACATCAAGTAGATCAGCATGAAAAACAATTAACAAGTTTACAAACCGAACGCCATCAACTGGAATTAAAAATCAATTTTACACGTTCAGAGCTTGAAAAAAACAAACTGGACATTCAAGGCGATCTGGTACGTTGTACTACACTTGAAGAACAATTACGTGAAGCCGGGCACGAGCTGCAGCAAGTCATACAAGAATTACCAGCTGAAGCAGAACTTATTGACTGGGAAGAACAGCTTGATAAAATTACTTCACGTATTGAACGTTTAGGCAATATTAACCTTGCCGCCATCGATGAATTAAATGAAATACGCTTTCGCAAAGAAACGCTTGATAAACAATTAACAGACTTAAATGAATCTTTAAATTTACTACAAGAAGCCATTATTAAAATTGACAAAGAAACAAAAGCATCTTTCAAAGATACTTTTGACAAAGTAAATGAAAATTTTTCAGATCTTTTTCCACGATTATTTGGCGGCGGTGCTGCACGCATGGAATTAACATCAGAAGATTTACTCACAACAGGCATTTCAGTCATGGCACAGCCGCCAGGAAAACGAAACAGTCATATTCACTTATTATCTGGTGGCGAAAAAGCATTGACAGCAACCGCATTAATTTTTGCGTTATTTCGCTTAAACCCTTCTCCTTTTTGCATGTTAGATGAAGTCGACGCTCCTTTAGACGACAATAATGTTTTGCGTTTTTGTAATTTAGTAAAAGAATTATCCCAAGAAGTACAATTTATTTTTATTAGTCATAACAAACTTGCCATTGAAATGGGAAACCACTTAATTGGCGTCACCATGAAAGAACCGGGTGTATCACGATTGGTTTCCGTTGACATTCAAAAAGCAATCGAAATGGCTGAAGCAACTTAATGAGGTTTCTTATGCTATTATTATTTTTGTTTTTTATATCCAGCGTCGCTTTTGCTTTTTTTTATACGCGCATCCATCGAAAGAAAAATAAAAGAATCTCTCAAACCACAGCGCATGTAAAGCCCGAAAACGAGCCTCTATCTCCTTTAGCAGATTTAGGTTATGAAACCACAAGCAGAGATACTTCTGCTTTTAACATCACAAAACAAGAACTACAAATTAACTCGCACCAAGACTTATTTATCCTTTACTTAGTTGCAGCACCAGGACAAGTTTTTCTAGGCTATGGTTTAATCCAATGTTTATTGACTGCAAAATTAAGACAAGGGCAACAAGGAATTTTTCACTATTACGATGAAGAAGGGAATATTTTATTTAGCGTAGCCCAAGCAAATGAAACAGGGGACTTTAATTTAGATAATATAGGAAGCATCGCATGTCAAAGTTTAGTATTATTTTTAAAACCCCAAGAAAAAAATATTGATATCGCTTTAGAGAAATTACTTGAAACAGCATACCAATTGGCTGAAGATTTAGGAGGACAATTACAAGATGTTCAACATCGCCCGCTCACACAAGAAACGCTCGACATCTACAAAAACAAACATCTCACGGTGATGAATTAAGCATTATTCTTTATAATATGCGAAGTAACATACAAGCCTGTAATGAAGCGAAGTGAAATTATAGAGAATAAGCTTTCCGAGCAACAAGCCCATGGATTTTCTTATATTTTTTTATTTCTTTTTTTTGAGAAGCCGATTTTTGATGTTTTGTGTCAAAATCTGCCATAAATTTATCCAGCTCACTCACATAACAGGTATCAATTTTTTTCATTTCAGGATTCCTTAATCTTCTATAAAATAATTAAAACTCAACGGAAAACGATAGATATTCTATACTGACATTAGAAAACAATGCTATAGGAGCTCACCATGGTCACACGCTTTGTATTTAATCCTGAAATTTGGACCGTCAATGAATACAGAAAAACAGTTCATATTATTTATGATGAACTTTTTAATTTACACGGAACTTATGAACGTGAAATTCAAGTATTCAAAAATGCAGGTAATTTTTCTGACTCACATATTTTATCTGCTTTACAAGAAAAAAAACTGAAACTAGAAGAACTCATCGAAGGCTTTAATTTGGCCGCCAAACAAATTGAATTAAAAGATTTTGAAAATCACTTAAAAAAAGGAAACAAAGCTTTATTGAAATTTGATTACTATATTGCAAATCCTAATTTTCCAAAAGGCAATATAAAGCTTACTGTATTATTTACAAAAACAAATGCACTCATCATGTATCTATTTGACTATTCGGTTAACATGTGGAACAACACATCTCTCATTCCTTCTGACAATCAAATCAAACCTCTATGGATGAGAAAAGAAAATCAGGATGACGCACCTCAACTTGAAACAGGTTTTACAGACAAATTTATAAATGCCCCTTTACATGCTTTAACACATCATCTTCAAAAAATGTTAATTACATTCGCAAAAAAAATAGTTTATACCAAATCTAATAAACTTCTTCGTGTCACAAGAAATGAGCTCTCAGAAACATTGACTTTGCTTGACAAAGAATTACAAACACCTAATTTAAGTGAAGCAATTAAAAAAGAACTCTTGATCGATAAAAAAATGTTGCAAGACTATTCTGAGAAAATTGAACAGGCGCATATTCAAGTCGAGAAAATCATGTTGCCAAACTCATCCACCAAACCACCTATCACACCTTCAACACAAAAATAATTTAACGCAGACTTAAGCATAAAAAAATAAATAAAATATTTTAAATTTATTAAAACACTTGCTTTTTTATTGCCTGCTTCATTAAAATCACGATTCTTTCTTATAATAATTGTAAGTGATTTCCTCATGAAACCTGCATTGCCTATCTTGGCACCTCAAAATACATGCTTAATGGTGGTAGGAGATGTCATGCTTGATCGTTATTGGTATGGCAATACACACCGTATTTCACCTGAAGCACCCGTACCGGTGGTGCATGTTCAACAACAAGATGAACGCCCGGGGGGTGCCGCCAATGTAGCTTTAAATATTCGTACTCTCGGTGCTCACACTCTCTTGCTGGGCACCATAGGTTTAGACGAAGAAGCCAACTCACTTTCAAAAAAACTGCACGACGCTGAAATAGAATGTCATTTCCAAATAATAAAAGCCCCCACAACCACCAAATTACGCTTAATCAGCCAACAACAACAACTTATTCGCATTGACTTCGAGCAATCTTCTTCAAACGAACACCTCAATGAACTTTTAACATCCTTTGATAATTTGATTCAAAAAACAAAATTATTAGTTTTATCAGATTATAATAAAGGTGTTTTACGTTACGCTCCGCAGTTCATTCAAAAGGCACGAAAAAAAAATATTCCTATCATCGTTGATCCCAAAGGATGTGATTTTTCAATTTATCGTGATGCTACTTTATTAACGCCCAATAAAAAAGAATTTGAAATTATTGTAGGACAGTGTCAAACCCAAGAAATACTTGTAAAAAAAGCAAAAGAACTCATCGACCAACTGAACTTAACAGCCCTTTTAATCACGCAAGGCGCACAAGGCATGACCTTAGTACAAAAAAATCTTCCCCACGTTCATTTCCCTGCGCACCAACATGAAGTATTCGACGTAACCGGCGCAGGAGATACGGTCATTGCCACTTTGGCGGTAGCAATAGCATTGGGTTATGAATTTGAGCAGGCGGTTTATCTTTCCAATATTGCTGCGGGTATCGCCGTGACAAAATTAGGCAATGCAACGATCACTTTTTCTGAATTACAAAAGAAAATGGCAATGCATGAATCCGTTCAGCAGGGCATCGTGAATGAAGCAGAACTACAAACACAACTTCAAAGCGCACGCATACGAGGAGAACGTATCATCATGACCAACGGCTGTTTTGACATCCTACACGCAGGCCATGTCACTTATTTAAATCAAGCCAAAGCTTTAGGAAACAGATTAATTATAGCAGTAAATGATGACTTTTCCGTAAGACGCTTAAAAGGCTCACAACGCCCCATCAACTCGCTTGAAAAACGAATGAAAGTACTTTCAGCACTTTCAGCGATAGATTGGATTATTCCTTTTTCTGAAGACACGCCTGAGCGTTTGATTTCTTCTATTTTGCCTGATGTCCTTGTGAAAGGAGGCGATTACCTCGATATAAAAAAAATCCCTGGTGCAGCTTGTGTTTTAGAACAGGGCGGTGAAGTTAAACTGCTACATCACGAAAAAGATTGTTCGACCACAGCCCTCATTGAAAGCTTATCAAAAATCACATCATGAATATTTCTGTAGATATCCTTATTTTCGGCGGTGGTATTGCAGGATTATGGTTATTAGCTCAACTCAAAGAACAAGGTTATAACGCCTTATTACTTGAAAATCAAAGTTTGGGTCAAGGCCAAACAATTTTATCTCAAGGCATTATTCACGGCGGCACTAAATATGCTGTCAAACAACAACTTACCCCCCTTGCACGCCACATCAAAACCATGCCAGCTTACTGGCAAGCATGCTTACAAGGCACGGGAGAGCTTAATCTTCAAGGCACAAAGATACTTTCTTCGCATCAATACTTATGGACGCCAAAGCAATGGGGAAGTCGTTTTGTTGGATTTTTAACATCCAAAGCTATGCAAAGTCGCGTGAACAAATTAGACCGTCAAGATTATCCCACTATTTTTAAAAATGAAAAAAGTGAGGTTTACGCATTGAATGAGCCAGTTTTAGATATTTATTCCTTACTTCATGTTTTAAGAAAAAAGTATTTAGATTTTATTTTTAAAATTGACATCGACACAATACAATTTCATTTTAAAGACAAACTATTGGAAAAAATAAAATTAAATGATATTTCCATAGAATCAAAATTTTTTATTTTCACATCCGGACAAGGCAATCAATTTTTCCTAAAAAAATTTAATCTTGAAACCATTAAAACGCAATTGCGCCCTCTCCAAATGTTGCTTATAAAACACTTACCTTACCCTCTCTACGCTCATTGCGTTGATAAAAATTTCAAACCACGTTTAACCATCACAAGCTACCCCACATCAGAAGGTTATGCCTGGTATTTCGGCGGTGAAATTGCAGAGCAAGGTAGTAAACAAACACCTCAAACAGTTTTTAAAAAAGGCTTAGAAGAATTAAAAATATTATTTCCCGAAATGCCATTAAAAAATCTTTCTTGGAAAACGGTATATATCAATCGTAGCGAGCCTTGGCAAGAAAATGGAAAAATCCCAGCATTACCTTCGATACAAACCCATCACAATCTTTTATTTGCTTGGCCCATAAAATTAGCGTCAGCCCCGCTTCTTACAAAAGAAATTTTCTCTGTCATCAAAAAGAGTGGGGTATTACCCTCTTTCTCCTCTTCTAACAACTCGCTGGATTTACCAAAACCAAGTATTGCGATACCACCATGGCTTGAGGAAAATCAATGGAATTAAGATTTTTAGGTTCAACCTCATTACGAGTCTCACCTCTGGGCTTAGGCACAGTGAAGATGGGTCGCAACCAAAATGTTAAATACCCTCAAGCTTTTGATTTACCAACGGACAAACAAATTCAAACCTTGTTGAATCTATGTTTAGAATTAGGCATTAATTTAATTGACACAGCACCTGCTTATGGTAGCAGTGAGTTACGGCTTGGAAAATTACTTCCTTCACCCCGACAACAATGGGTCATCATAAGCAAAGCAGGGGAAGAATTTATCGATGGACAATCTCATTATGATTTTTCAAAAAATGCAATCATCGAAAGCGTCAAGCGATCTTTGAAACGATTAAACACAGATTACCTTGATTGTGTTCTCATTCACTCTAATGGTGAAGATAAAAAAATTATTTTAGAAGATAACGCTTTAGAAACTTTAGCATCCTTAAAAAAAGAAGGTTATGTACGCGCATTGGGTATGTCAACCAAAACGGTAGAAGGAGGATTGCTGGCCTTACAACACAGTGATGTTGTAATGGCATGCTATCACCCACTTTACACAGAAGAAAAACCTGTGCTTGATAAAGCACAACAACTTCACAAAGGAATCTTAATAAAAAAAGCGTTATTGAGCGGACATTTGGAAAAAACAAAAGAATCAAATCCGATTCATGCCAATTTAGATTTTATTTTCAAGCATCCTGCCATCAGCAGCGTCATCATCGGCACGCTCAACCCTCAACACTTGCGAGAAAACGCCACTCACTTTCGTTAGAACTTACGCAAAACATCGTCTTTTTGGTTGCATCGTTAAATTAGTCACACGTGAAAAAGTATGATGGTACGATAAAAACAGGGGTTTAAGTTAAAAACAAAGCTCTCTAATTTGCAAGGTAACACGCGAGACTCTTTCAAAATCTTGCAAAAGATTTTGAAAGAAGGTGTCCGGAAAACGTCTCATTTTGCTTTAGTTCGAGGCGCGTGAATTTTTTACCGGCAGTTTACATAGAGTAAATGAGCATTTAAAAAATTCGCGCAACAAAGAAATAAAGCAAAAAGGACGTTTTTCACGGACGACTAAATTATGATGCTAACCGTTCAGGACGTGTATTCGAATTCAAGTGAACGCGCTTGTGGTGAGGCAAGGTGAAATGAAAAATTTCGAGAAAAAGCGCAGTGTATACAATAATACATGAGCATTTTTCGAGAAGTTTTTCATTTCAGATTGCCCACCAAAGCGTGTTCGGCCTGGTACCGTGAACATACATCATGCGGTGGGAGCCGAGGGTAAGGTCTGCTCTGCCCCTTTAAGAATAGCAGCTGACGGCGAAGCACTATTATTTTTATTTGAAGGCCCTTGAGCATTTGCCATTGCCAACGCTGTACCTCTATAAATAACATTATTCTGAACTAACATTGCAGTTAAAGCTGCTAGCATACGTTCATTATCTAAATGTAATTGATGCAACTCATAACGAATTTCACTTAACACAAATAAAGTTTCTTTTTCAATTTGCGAAGGTGTTGCTTTCGTTCCCATTTCCATTTTCCAATCAGGATTTTCCAAACGATATGTTGCAGAGTAATGCGCAAGTGTCGCAGGGCTAACATCTGCTGGAACAGTAGAATTAGGAGCGACAGGCTTATAATTTCTATAACCTGCTTGTTGACAAGCATTGCTTGATGCAATGCCTGCATCGCAACCTAAATTTTTTACCACTTGTCGCGCTGTCATCAAATGATTAAAGTTACTCGCTGCTAAACTTTGCACGGCAACATAACCATAGTAATTCGCAAGATAATAGGCAAGCGAACTATTAGGATTAACAACCCCCGTGGATTCTGACGGCAGTAAACTCTTTGCTCCTCCAAAGTGCATCAAAGATAAAACAAAATTCGTTGCATTTTGCTTGGTATATAAAGGTTCCTTATTATTACTTCGTTGTCCATCTTCATTTTCATTTGCAAACTGTAATGCACCAAATAATGTTTCAGCACTTAAGTTATTATTATCAGGTTTTTGAGTTTCAGGATCGTGATAAGCTGTTGTAGGAATAGTTGCAACCACTTGAGTCGCCTCTGTCGTACCCACTTTCAAGGTGTTTTTACCTGTAGGATCATTTGTTAAAGCATAAGCTGAAGTTAGAAAATCCACACGCTCTCTTTCTTGTTTATTCAAAGTTCGATTTGCATTCGCTAATTGAGATGTTAAACCCAATTCTTGAGAAAAAAGATACGGTGGGCTAAATAATTGAGAAGAGGTTAATGCACCATAACCTGCAATTAAACTATTAATTGCTGTGATAATATCAGTATTACCTTGCGTAACATTCGCATTAAGATTGTTAAAACCCCGATTAAGATCGGCGTCCATGTTATTCAATATCCCAGCAGTCCATTGATCTCCCATCACAGGAGGAGAAATAACTTCTAGAAAAAGAAAAAAAAATAAAATTAATTTCCTGATATACATAACACCCCTTGTCCTTAACGATATACATTATTTGGCGTAGCTAGACCTTCCGACACGCCACCTGGCGCATAAATATTTGTAGGTATACTCGAATTATTTTGTGTTTGTGAAACAGCATTACTTGTTGTTGGTTTTTCATTTCCTAAAGCATCCGACACAACATCTCCCGAATTTTGCTTAGCTGGAACAGCAGATGCAGCATTGGCATTAGCCGCAGAAGAAGGAGATGCTTTAGCCCATGGATTCGGCTGGTTTGCCCATGGGTTAGTTGTATTTTCCCAAGACTTGTTCGGTGTAGCCGAGGGAGATGGCAGAGACTGCCGCTGTTCTTTCAACATACTTTCTTTTGCTTTTTGGCGTGCTTTTTCAGTGTTTTTTTCTATTTCCTCAGTACGCTCTTGTATAGCCGCATTCTTCTTCTCATCGATCTCTGATTGATACATTTGAACAGGGCTCACTAAGTCATCCTCTTGTGCCATAACAGATCCTGACAAGATCCCTGCTGAAAAAACAAAAATAAAAATTTTCTGAGCAATCCTAGCCATGTTCACCTTCCAATGCTTTTGTAATAAAAGCACAGCGATCAGAAGAAAAAACACGAGACAACAATCTCAAGCGCTCAAAAATAATATTTCTACGCAAAAATAACCCAGCAGGATCATCGCTAGACTTACTTGTTTCTTCTGCACGAATCAGAATACGCGAAGCAGAACCGGGATGAGCCATATCGAAGGCTTGTAATAACCGCAATACGCGACTTGATTTTATATAGCTGCCAGCTTTGATAATAATTTCTTCATGCCCAAGCTTAGCCAAATCAATACCAGCAAGATTATCTAATTGTTTGGCCAGTTCCGTCATAGCTTGTTCAACTTGCGGATCAAGATCCAAAGTCCATGTCTCAACACCTTCCATAAACATAATCACACGATAAATCATAGGATCTTGATATTCGTGCCAATAAGCACGAGAACCTTCTAGAGAGATATCTATCATACTTGTCAATCATCCTCATTTAAGCTTATATTGAAACATTCAAAATTTTATTTCACATTAACACTTTAATCGCCTCATTTCTTTTTATCAATATTTAGACTCGCAATGAAACAAAAAGGAACACGCCATGGGTGTCTTTAGGTCTGTTAAAAATTTTGCAAAAGATCAAGTTGACGCACCTACGTGGCTTGGCTTACAAACTGTATCTGGAAGTATTACGAAAACAGTTGAATTAGGTAAACGTTTATTTATTCCCAAAAAATCAACTTACACAGAAACATTTGAAGAAGCAAAAGAACGACTTAACCTAACAGATGAAGATTTACAAAAACGAATTTCTCAATTCAAGAAAATACAATACTTCTTTATACTCTTTACACTTTCAACTTTAGCTTATGCTTTTTTTTTATTTTTCAAAGAATCATTTCAGAATACCATTTCTTGTTTAGCAATCTCTGCCATTTCTTTTTCACAGTTTTTTCGTTATAACTTTTGGATCTTTCAAATAAAAAAACGTAAATTAGGCTGCACTTTTCAAGAATGGTGGGAGCATTTCATTAAGAGAACGTCATGATGAATTTTATTTTCTGGGCACTCACGTTATCAATCTTCCCTGTTCTTACGCTAGCAGATGTCACACTCACTCCCCCAGATTCTGATCTTTCTTATCAATACCTCTCTTATGTTTTCGGTGTTGTAAACGGCGTATTACACGGCTCAGGCACACAAATCTTCGGCACCATGTTTGGTGTATTCAATTCTGCAACACTCGCATTAGGTGGCATCATCATTACCTACACCTTCATGGTTTCCACCATCAACACCGCAGCCGAAGGTGAGATCATGGGAAAGAAATGGTCTTCCATTTGGATTCCTTTACGTTCTGCCGCTGGCATTGCACTGTTACTACCGAAAAGCACAGGTTATTGCACCATCCAAGTTTTCATGATGTGGGTTGTTGTTCAAGGCATTGGCGCTGCAGATAATATTTGGAATGCAGTTTTAAAGTATGTTTCTAAAGGAGGCGTCATTATACAGCAATCTGCTGCAAGTAACACAAGGGCCGGCACTGGCAACCAACTTAATTTAATGAATTTTACCGGCAATCTTTTTCAAAACACATTATGTCTTCAAGTTTATCAAAACTATATAAATCAACAAACAAACACAACACCCCCTGATCTTTTTTCTCTGGTTTCACTACAGCTTGCCAACCTGGGTACCGTAGTTGCAACGGGGGAATATTCCGGATTGAATGTTATTATTGATTTACCCTGGGGAACAAATGCCACGGGCTATCAAATACCTCATCCTCCTTTTCCTACCACCCCTGTCCTCAGTAATCTTTGTGGTTCAATACAAATTAGCATCCCTGCTGGCAACGCTGAACTGGGACAAGCTTACCTTGTCGCACTACAACAGATGATCAGTGATTTCCAAACACCCACAATGCTCATACAATCCAGTTATCTCAATAACAATCTCCCCTCCAACATAGGATTTACTTGCACCACTGCGGGCGCATCCAACAACATCATGGCGGGCGCCACTTGTAGTACAGCAGTCAGCACACTTACCTTACCAGCAAGCTTATTACAAAATGCCATA
>Ga0155584_1007_pt1 | contig 11059 bp, 6 predicted proteins | sample RifCSPhighO2_12_FD_107241 | JGI IMG/M metagenome (GOLD analysis project Ga0155584, IMG submission 107241) | Gammaproteobacteria bacterium RIFCSPHIGHO2_12_FULL_40_19
GAATATTCAAAGAAGGAGTTAAAAAAACTCTATACTAAGATAGGTAATCCTGCTGACAGCATTCTTGATTTGGCACGTAAAACAAAAGCAAATTTAATACTTATGGGCGGCAAGGTAACAGAAGAAACAAGCCGCTATAAAACGGGTACGGCAATTGAATCTGTCGTTCGCTCTGCAACAAAGCCTGTTTGGATTTGTCAACGAGATAAACTATCCAAAATATTATGCGGGGTTGATGGTTCTCCTTCATCAGCAAAAGCACTTCAATTTGCTATGGATTTATCTAAACGGTTTTCAGCGGAACTCTGCATTATCCATGCATTGCCTAGTTATTTACCAGCTTTTGGCATGACAGAAAGAACAATTAAACGAGAAGAAGAAAAGTTTAAAGTCGAAGATACTAATAAAATTAAGAAATTTCTTGATGGATTTAATTTGAAAAAAATTCAAGCGGAAACTCAGTTTCAATGGGGAGCGCCGGCAAACGTTATTCTCGATCATGCGGAAGATTTTAATTATGACTTAATTGTCATAGGCGCGAAAGGCCACAGCATGTTACATCATGTATTGATTGGCAGTACAGCCGAAAAAGTTCTCCGCTATGCTCCTTGCTCTCTTCTTGTCGTGCGGTGAACAAAAGTGGAAAAAAACATCATACCCACTCAAATCGCATCTCAGCCCAGTTGGCACGCTTTTACTGTTCCTGAAGTATTGAAAATATTGAATACGCAATCTGATGGATTAGCTACTGATGAAGCTAAAAATCGTCTAAAAACTTATGGATTAAACGCACTTAAACCACCCAAAAGACGCGGATTTATTATACGTTTTTTTGCGCAATTCAATCACGTTCTAATTTATGTTCTGATTGCAGCAGGTGTCGCAACCGCAATGCTAAAACACTGGATTGATATGAGCGTTATTTTAGGTGTTATTATCATTAACGCCGTGATTGGTATGATTCAGGAAGGAAAAGCGGAAAGAGCATTAGATGCCATTCGACATATGCTTTCTTTGAAAGCAACTATTATACGTGATGGTATGCGAATGATTGCACCATCAGAAACACTTGTTCCGGGTGATATCGTATTATTAAAATCAGGTGATAAAGTTCCTGCTGATTTACGCCTGCTTAATAGTAAAAACTTACAACTTCAAGAGGCTCTTCTTACTGGTGAATCACTGCCTGTTGAAAAATCAATTACACCTGTTGCTCTCAATGCTGAATTAGGCGATCGAAGCTGCATGGCTTATTCCGGTACGATGGTTACTTATGGAAAGGGCATAGGTGTAATTGTAGCAACAGGCGAAAACACGCAAGTGGGTCGAATTGGCAAGATGCTTGCTGAACTGCCAACAATAACCACTCCATTGTTACGTCAGATGAATGTATTTTCTCGCTGGCTAACCATTGCCATTCTCATCATTGCCGCCTTTACCTTTTTATTTGGCATTTATTTCCGTGACTATGGCATAAATACCATGTTTATGGCAGCGATCGGATTAGCAGTCGCTGCTATTCCTGAAGGTTTGCCAGCCATTATCACCATCACCCTAGCTATCGGTGTAACACGTATGACAGAACGTCATGCCATTATTAGGCGTTTACCCGCTGTCGAAACATTAGGTTCTGTGACGGTCATTTGCACTGACAAAACAGGAACGCTTACCATGAACGAACTAGCGGTACAAGACATTGTCACAGTAGAGCATCGATTTAATGTCACAGGTACAGGTTATGGTGATACCGGAGATTTTAGGTTGGATTCCATCGTTATTGATCCCAACAACTTTAATGCACTTAAGCAAATCATCAATGCCGCTATCCTATGCAACGATGCAGAACTAATAAAAAAAGACAAAGAATGGCACCTGCACGGCAATCCAGTTGATGGGGCATTATTAAGTTTGGGATTAAAGGCAAAACAGGATTTATATTTTGAAAAACAATCTTACCCATTAACTGATCTTATTCCTTTTGAATCTGAGCATAAATTTATGGCAACTTTGCATCATGATCACATGGGCAATGGTTATCTTTATGTAAAAGGTGCGCCTGAACGTATTTTAGTGATGTGCACTTCACAGTTATCAAATAATAAAGTCACTCCACTGGATAAAAATTATTGGTACAAGGAAATTGAATTGCTAGCTGCTCAAGGTCGGCGTGTTCTCGGTATTGCAATGAGATTAACTACTGCGGAACAAAAAGACTTACGTTTTAGTGACGTTGAGAGTGGATTAACCATGCTCGCTTTGTTTGGTTTGCTCGATCCTCCACGTAAAGAAGCCATTACCGCTGTTTCTGAATGCCGATCTGCGGGAATCCGCGTCAAAATGATCACTGGCGATTATGGAGTAACAGCAAAAGCGATCGCGAGAGAGCTTGGCTTTGAAAATTATGAAAGCGTATTAAACGGTCATGAATTAGATGTGCTTTCTGTCGATGAATTAGCAAATATAGCGGATCAAGTTGATGTTTATGCTCGTACATCTCCAGAACATAAATCAAAGTTAGTCGAAGCATTGCAAAGTAAAGGCCATATTGTTGCAATGACAGGAGATGGTATTAATGATGCCCCTGCATTAAAACGTGCCGATGTTGGGATAGCAATGGGAAAAAAGGGGACTGAAGCAGCTAAGGAAACTGCCGAAATTGTTCTGACTGACGATAATTTTGCATCTATTACATATGCTATCAAAGAAGGTCGCACTGTATATAATAATCTACGAAAAACCATTCTTTATATTCTTCCAACCAATGGTGGCGAGACGCTCGCAATCATGGCCGCGATTTTATTAGGCTGGACATTGCCCATTACACCCGTGCAAATCTTATGGATCAACATGATTACAGCCATTACCTTGTCGTTATCGTTAGCATTTGAGCCTGCTGAGAAAAATGTAATGAGAAAACCACCCCGAAAAGCGGATAAACCCATATTTTCTCCATTACTTATTTGGCGCATTATATTTGTTTCAGTCTTAATGTTAATAGGCGGCTTCGGGCTCTTTTTATGGGCACGAGAATCTCAAGTTGTCATCGATACTGCCCGTACCATCACCGTTAATGCATTAGTAATAGGAGAAATTGCCTACCTTTTTAATAGCCGCCAAATTTTGGGATCAACGTTTAATTGGGAAGGATTTTTTGGCAGTATACCTGTAATTGTCGCAATTATTGCTGTATTAATTTTTCAGATACTCTTTACATACCTGCCATGGATGCAGCGGCTTTTTGGTACAAATGCGATAGACCCGATTTATTGGCTATATATTATGGTTTTTGGGATATGCCTATTTTTATTAGTAGAACTTGAAAAAGGATTAATACGTTTATTAGGATGGGGAGTCTGACGAGAAAGACTAGATTTAGACTTCCCATTTATTGATAGGCAGTTTGGAGGGGCTTCTCAAAACTCCTCTGGTTCAGCCTACGCCTTCTATCTGAAATAAGCGTGATAACTCTTATTATCAGTCAAAAAGCAGTATTTGAAATCATCGAGCAGCGTCGTGAAGTCGTAGCTTGTTCAAAAGGATGTGATGGTCAAATCAAAACAGCACCTGCTCCTCTCCATGTGCTACCAAAAATAAAAGCAACAGAAGAATTTCTTTCCTTCTTAGTTGTTAGTAAATTAGAGGATAGACAACCCCTGTATCATTTAGAAAAACAGCTTCATGATCGATATGGAATGGATTGTTCTCGCCAAACGATGGCATGCTGGTTGATTGACCTCATGTTTCCCTTGCGTCCCATTTATAATTTATTGAAAGATAGTGTCATTGATTATGACATTGCAAGTTGTGATGCCACCACATTTCAAGTGTTAAAAGAACCTGGGCGGCCGGCAGAAACAAAATCCTATGCGTATTGCATTCGTGGCGGGGAGACGAATAAAGAAGTAGTCCTTTACGAATATAACGACAAGCTGCATAAGCAATTTGTTAAAGATTGGTTTGAAGGTTTTAACGGCTACTTGCATGTCGATGGTGACAATTTCTTTGAGCTTGTTGGAGAGTTTACTAACCTCGTCAATTGCAATGCCCATGCGAGGAGAAAGTTTGAGCCAATCGCACAAGGTACCAAAGGCAAGGGACTCGCAAAAGAAGCGCTTCGATACTTCAAAGAACTTTATAAAATTGAACGTGAAGCAAAAGATAAACAGCTCACGCCTGATCAGCGCTATGCGTTGCGGCAGGAAAAATCAAAGCCGTTAACGGAAAAATTCAAGAAATGGCTTGATGAGATGTATCCTACAACATTGCCACAATCATTACTTGGAAAAGCAATGAATTATTGCCTCAAACTATGGACAGGTCTCGCGCGATTCCTTGATGATGGTCGTCTTGAGATAGACAACAACCTAACAGAGCAACAAATTAAACCCTTTGTGATTGCACGTAAAAATTTTCTTTTTGCATCATCAGTTAATGGCGCTGATGCGTTGTGCATGCATATGAGCTTTATCCGAACTGCAAAATTGCATGGCTATGATCCATACCACTACTATGTAAAATTGTTGCCGTGGAACATGAAACGAGATTATGCCAGTGTGGTTTGATTAGGGAAGAATGTACTTGGTAGATCGCTTACATCGGCGGCGCAATTAACTGGGCAACAGGCAAAGATCGCATTAGAAAAACCAGCGCTGTAGAATAAAATAACTTGAAATTTTTTTCTTAACTGCAGGTGTGTCTTAAAAAGTCGACAGAAAAGTGAGTATTGATTTTATGATGCTTTTTATTGTAAGTTTATGTGCTTTTTTAGCATCGCTATTAACTTTGTATTCAGGCTTTGGTTTAGGAACTTTATTGATGCCTGTGATCGCTATTTTTTTTCCTGTTCCTATCGCAATTGCTATTACAGCATTTGTTCATTTTATGAATAACATTTTTAAATTAATTTTATTGAGAAAAAATATTCACTGGGGTGTGACATTTAGATTTGGAGTACCAGCAATTTTAGCTGCTATTCCAGGTGCATGGTTATTAACTTATTTATCTAATTTTCACCTAATCACTTCTTATTATTTCTTCCACATTTTAGCTACCATCACACCTGTTAAAATTGTTGTAGGCTTTCTACTTATTATTTTTGCAACATTGGAACGACGTACTGATAAAGCACATTTTGTAGTGCTAAATGGTTATCCATTGGTGGATTAATCAGCGGTTTTTTTGGTGGCCTTTCAGGTCAACAAGGCGCATTTCGCACACCATTTCTGCTACATGCTGCTCTTACTAAAGAACAATTTGTAGGCACAAATGCTTGTATTGTAATATTGGTCGATAGCGCTCGTTTAATAGTATACGGTGCTACATTTCAGCACTTATTGGATTCTCAGATAAACCCCTCGCTAATTTTCGTAACCGTAGTTGCTGCCTTAGTTGGAACCATGCTAGGTATCATTGGGCTTAAAAAAATTACGTTTACCTTCATCCAGCGCTTAGTAGCTATTTTACTTTATCTGCTTGGGACTCTACTTTTGTTTGGAATTATTTAACCCGCAAGGTATACATTTTAATGAAGAGTAATATACTCTTCATTATTCAAAATATGTTAAAATTAAAAGTTAGTACGCTGTCAGGATTAAAGGGACTTTTTACTAGGATAGACGCTACACCTTAATAGGGAGATTTTATGAAGAAACTATTCAATATATTATTGAGTTCATCAATTTTAGTAACCGTGGTGGGATGTGCAACTATCACACCAACTCAACCTGGTGCAGGGAAAGTTACTATCACAAAAGGGCCAATTTCCAGTAACTGCAAATGGCAAGGCAAAGTTTCAGTAACAAATGAAGCACGTTCAATGAATACCCCCTACCAACATACCTCTTCCAAATCAGCTGAATTTAATATACTGAGAAATCAAGCCATGCAATTAGGAGCAAATACAGTGTTACTTTCGCCCTCCTCTGGAATGGTTGAAACGAAACATTGGGCGGCAAAAACACAACACACAGCAGAGGGAACCCATGTTTTCGCTGGTGATGCTTATTGGTGTCCTGCTAGTTAAAAACAAGTATAGAACTAAGCGACTAGTGAGTGAGTTTTCGAAGAAAGCCAGCTGCAGGGCGCGTTGCATAGGCGGTCATTAGCAGACAAGGATGTACAATGACATACTCTTGGCATACGGGAACGCCACAGGATATAGCTGTACGCCTTAAAATCAATTTGTCCCGAGGATTATCTGAGCGTGATGCACAAGATCGACTACAAGAATCTGGATTTAATGTATTAACTAAGCAGAAAAAATCATCCCCTTTTAAAATTTTTCTTCAACAGTTAAATAACTTAGTCATTTGGGTGCTTTTAGGCGCTGTTATCATTTCATTTGCGCTTAATGAGAAAATAGATGCCTTTGCTATTTTAACTATCGTAATTTTAAATGCCATCATCGGATTTATTTTAGAATACCGCGCTGATCGCGCTATTTTAGCATTACAGCAGCTGGCCGCACCAAAAGCAACAGTCTTTCGTGATGGACATGCAATTGTGATTCCAGCATCCCACATTGTACCTGGAGATATTCTACTTTTAGAAGGCGGCGATCTTCTTGCCGCTGATGCTCGTCTTATTGAAGTCTCTTCTCTCAAAACTAATGAAGCATCTTTGACTGGAGAGTCTTTACCTGTTGAGAAAGATATCGAACTTTGTACCGCAGCAGCGCCTTTAGGCGATCGAAAGAATATGGTTTTTATGGGAACCGCTGTTGTCAATGGAACGGGCCGAGCAATTGTCATTGCAACAGGCATGCAAACTGAAATGGGTCATATTGCTAAACTACTTGGAGAAGCAACTCGAGCTGAAACACCGTTACAAAAAAGACTGAATCAAGTTGGCTCACGTCTATTATGGATTTGCTTTTCCATTGTCATTTTAATTTTTGTTCTAGGGCTGCTTCGTAATATTCCAATCTTTCAATTATTCATGAGCTCCGTGAGCTTAGCTGTTGCCGCCATACCAGAAGGATTACCTGCAGTTGTGACGGTGGCATTGGCACTAGGTGTGCAACGCATGGTGCGACGTGCAGTATTGGTTAGACGTTTATCAGCAGTGGAAACCATGGGATGCCTACAAGTGATTTGCACTGATAAAACAGGCACATTAACGGTGGGAGAAATGACGGCACGTAAACTTGTGACTAGCGAAGACGTTTATACTATTCATGGCGAAGGTTACAATTTAATCGGTAATTTTGTTCGTGAGCAGCAGGACGTTAATGTTTATGAAGATAGCTTGCTAAGCTCTGCAATGGTCGCCGCTGCTGCCTGCAACAATGCAGAGATTACTCTCCGGAATAATGGATTAACGGTTGTCGGTGATCCTACAGAAATTGCTTTATTGGTTGCAGCAGCCAAAGGTGATATTTGGCGTGATGCACTTGAATCCTCTCACCCTCGTGTAAAAGAATTGCCTTTTAATTCCGAACGAAAACGCATGACTATTGTATGCCAACGAGAGAATCAATTGTATGCTTTCGTAAAAGGGGCACCAGAAATAATTTTGGATCGATGCACTCATATTCAGACACGTGATGGAGTAAAAAAACTTAGCCCAGATGATCGCGCTCGCATTCAACAATCTTGCAAATTAATGGCGAGTGAAGCCTTACGTGTATTGGCGCTCGCTGAACGGTCATTAGCACTTTCTTCGATAAATGAAATAGATGAAAGTATTGAAAACAATCTTGTTTTATTGGGATTAATTGGATTACAAGATCCACCTCACGCTGATGCAAAAGAATCTGTCAGTCGATGTAAAGCAGCAGGCATTAAACCAGTGATGATCACAGGAGACCATCCAGATACAGCAAGAGCCATTGCTGAGGAGCTTGATATTTTAAATCCCGGTGATCGATTAATCACCGGAAGCGAACTTGGAAAGATGTCCGAGGAAGAATTCATCAACTGCGTCAAGCAAATTAGTGTCTATGCTCGTGTTACAGCAGAAGATAAATTAAAGATTGTTCGTGCTTGGAAAAAAAATGAAGCTGTGGTTGCGATGACAGGCGATGGTGTCAATGATGCGCCAGCATTGAAAGAGGCATCTATTGGCATTGCTATGGGTAAAACAGGTACGACTGTCACAAAAGAAGCGGCAGATATCATTGTAATGGATAATAATTTCACGTCCATTGTAGCTGGTATCGAAGAAGGTCGTACGATTTATGATAATATTTCAAAAACATTATCTTATTTATTAGCAGGCAATGTTGGTGAATTGATGGTTGTGTTTGTTGCGCTTTTGGTAGGATGGCCGTTACCATTGTTACCTATTCAATTATTGTGGATCAATTTAATCACTGACGGGCTGCCTGCAATTGCTTTAGCAACGGATTTATCAGAACCTGGTATTCTTAAGCGCCCTCCACGTGACCCGCGTAAACCATTTATGGATGCACGCTTCTTCCAGCGTGTCACATTTGTAGGTATGCTAACATCGCTTGTAACGCTTAGCATTTTTGCATATGAATATTTAGGAAACGGCGATTTGATACAGGCGCGGGATGCCGCTTTCTCAGTATTAGTCACAGCGGAGTTATTACGTGCATTTGGCGCACGCAGCGACGCCAAATCCATTTGGCAAGTAGGAATTTTTTCAAATATCCGTTTATTTTTCATTGTGAGCATCAGCTTTTTACTTCAATTATTGATCCACCATATTCCAATCCTACAAGAAGTTTTTGGTATAGGATCAGTATCATTAACGCAATGCATCATTTGGATTAGTTTGGGACTGGTGCCTTTAATTGTATTGGAGATACAGAAATTATTAAGGAAAACAGCAAGTGAAGCTTATTAATTTAAATAAACTCTTTTACATCGGAATACTGATCTATCTTGTGTACGCATCTAGCTCAGCATTTGCAAGCACAGCATCACCAGCCGCGCTATCCTATTTAATCCAGGAAGCTGTACAGAGTAATCCCCAAATCAAAGCGGCGCGTGAGCGTTGGCTCGCAGCAAAAGATGTCATACCACAATCACGATCTTTGCCAGATCCAAAGGTCGATTTGGGCTATATCCATATGACAGGCAATAACCCAATGGACGTTGATCCTAGACGAGAACAGATGATTGGTGTCAGCCAAGAAATCCCATTTCCCGCAAAATTATATGTGAGAGGAAAGGCGGCGACATTAGATGCGAAACGGATAGAGGCTGAATATCATACGATACGATTAACTATCATAGCTCAATTGAAAAGAATTTATTATGACCTCTATCTTGTTAATAAATCAATTGAGATTTTTCAAAATAACCAGCTGCTCCTTGATAAAATAGAAAGGAGCGCACGGGTAAATTACAGTGTTGGCAAAGCTCCACAGCAAGATATTTATCGTGCACAAACTGAAATTTCACGACTTCTTATGCGACTGGTGATGTTAAGGCAAGAGCGTGCTTCTCTTGAAGCCGATATTAATCGGTTGTTAAATCGACCACTGGATATAACGATATCAACACCATCTAAATTATCGATCACCCCGCTTGGTTTTGATCTAAATAAATTTTACCGACTTGTCGATCTGCAATCTCCACAATTGAACGCTCAACAGAAAAATGTAGAGAAAAGTAATCAGGAAATCAGGTTGAGTAAGCTGGATTATTATCCTGATATTGAAATTGGTGCGGGAAGGCTTCGTGATACCGCCATGGGTACGCAGGGTTATCAGGTTATGTTAACCGCAACAATTCCACTCTATTTTGCAAGCAAGCAAAATTATGCCGTGCGCGAGAAGCTTGCCCGTTACAATGCTGATATAGAAGACCTTTACTCTACCCATCGAGATCTTTCATTTCAGGTAAAAAATGCTTTTTTATTAGCACAACGTTCAGCACAACTAATTCATCTGATTCAATATACGATCATCCCTCAAGCGACATTAACATTTAGATCATCACAGGCAAATTACGGTGTTGGTAAGGTAGATTTCTTAACTTTACTTAATAATTTGTTGACACTGCAAGATAACGAATTGGAATTACATGGTGAGATTGTTCAACATGAAAAAGCCATTGCCCAGCTAGAAGAAATCACAGGGGTTACCTTATGAGATTAACTTTTTACATAACACTGACAAGGTGTATTTTGATGATGGGTTGCTTGTTGAGCACATTGCAGATGGCCTACTCACAGGATATACATGGTGATCATGCAGGAATGGATATGAAAAATCCTATTTCTCAGGACGCGAAAAAAAATCATGCTGACATGAACATGGAGAAGAGCCCCTCGGATAATTTAATTGTCATTGATCCTGCTCGCTTGCAATCAATAGGTATTACTTATGAACCCGCCCGTAGTCAAATGATCGAAAAAACCATTCGTACGGTGGGTCGTATCGAAGCAGACGAACGACGAATAGCCCATATTCATGTGAAATTTGATGGCTGGATCGACAAATTATTTGTTAACTTTACGGGAGAAAAGGTAAAAAAAAATCAGGGACTATTTACCGTGTATAGTCCTGAATTAGTGGCAACTCAGCAGGAATATCTGCTTGCATTAGATGCAGAAAAGATTCTTGGCAAAAATCCAAATTCTAAGGCTGCAACCGGCGCCGAAGGAGCGCTGCAAGCTGCTAATCAAAGGCTTTTATTGTGGGGTGTTTCTGAAAAAGAGATCCAACGGTTAGTCAGAACAGGAAAAGTAGCTAAAACGATAACGATAGATTCACCCATTCAGGGTACCGTCATTAATAAAATGGCTTACGCAGGTATGCGCATAGAACCTGGACATGAGCTTTACACGATTGCTGATTTATCTCGCTTATGGGTCATGGGTGATATTTACGAATATGAATTGCCTTATATTCGTCTAGGACAAACATCTAAGGTTGCTTTAAGCTATTTACCAAATGAAACTTTTAATGCCAAACTTGCTTTTATTTATCCAACCGTTGACCAACAAACACGCACCATTAAGGTGCGATTTGAAATCGATAATCAAAAAGATCAGTTGAAACCTGGTATGTATGCCGATCTTGAATTAAAAATTCCTTTAGGAAAACGTTTGGTTGTTCCAAGAGATGCCATTTTATTAACTGGCG
>Ga0155584_1003_pt1 | contig 10972 bp, 15 predicted proteins | sample RifCSPhighO2_12_FD_107241 | JGI IMG/M metagenome (GOLD analysis project Ga0155584, IMG submission 107241) | Gammaproteobacteria bacterium RIFCSPHIGHO2_12_FULL_40_19
ACGCCAGTGGCATAGCCGGGTAGCTAAGTACGGAAGAGATAACCGCTGAAAGCATCTAAGCGGGAAGCTTGCCCCGAGATGAGATCTCGCGGGCCGCAAGGCCCCTAAAGGTCTGTTTTAGACGAAGACGTAAATAGGCTGGGTGTGGAAGCGCAGTAATGAGCGAAGCTAACCAGTACTAATTGACCGTGAGAGTTGACCATATAACACCCAAGTTTTTTAGGGGTGTACTTTGCCTTCACTCGATCCTGACGGACTACTCTCTCCCACAAGTGGGAGAGGGGAAAGTGAAAACTGATATTATATTGCCTGGTGACATTAGCAAGTGGGTACCACCTGATCCCATCCCGAACTCAGAAGTGAAACCATTTAGCGCCAATGATAGTGTGGATTTCATCCATGCCAAAGTCGGTCATCGCCAGGCTTTTATTCCTAAAGAGTCCTCGTTAACAAGCGGGGACTCTTTTAATGTTATCTATTGGGCTACTATGCCTATAATAAAATCAAACGGTGCGGATTTTTATTACGAACTACATGGCAGTGGTGATCCTGTTATTTTGATCGCTGGTTATGCCTGTGATCACTTGATTTGGATGCCTGTCTTAGGGGAACTTAGCAAATACTACCGAGTGTTGATTTTTGACAACCGAGGAGTAGGGCAAACAACGGATGATCATCGGCTCTTATCAGCAGAGCTCATGGCTCAAGATGTGATGGCATTAGCTAAACAGTTACAATTTAACAAACCACATATCGTCGGTCAATCGATGGGCGGGACAATTGCACAAAATGTTGCAAGTTATTATCCAGATGACATTAATAAATTGGCGATCGTTACTTCTTCAGCGAAATGGCGGCAAGCGATGCTTCGTGGTTTAAAGGCTACCATATTAATGCGCCAACAAAATATTGATTTTGATCTTATTCTTGAAACATTAATCCCACAAATATTTGGGGAAGCATTTCTTAGTAATCAAAAAACAGTCACTGCTTTTAAAAAATTAATGTTAGACAACCCTTATCCACAATCGCTTATTGATCAAGTTCGACAATTTGAAGTACTTGAAAATTTTGATGGTCGTGAACAATTAAAACAAATCAATGTGCCAACACTCATTGTTCATGGGAAGCAAGATATTATTAGCTTGTTTGATGAATCTGAATACATGGCCAATCAAATTCCACAGGCGCATCTAATTACATTAGATTGTGCACATGGTATTACGCTTGAAGTACCACAAAAATTAACGGAAGTCTTAATCAATTTTTTGCATTAATATTTTATTTTTTCTTAGACAATAGGATGCTTATTTAACCAGTTCGACATAAGAATGTTTAGCAAAAAATTCTCATATTTGATAGTATGCAATCAATTAATAAAGGATATGCCTTAGGAAGAGTAAAATTTTTTGCGATATTGCTGGCGTAGCTCAGTTGGTAGAGCAGCTGATTTGTAATCAGCAGGTCGCGGGTTCGAGTCCCATCGCCAGCTAGTTGAAATATAAATAAGTTTCAAATTAGCGAATTAGTTTTTGGTATGTTTTTATACAGACGTAGCCAAAAATGGGACACTCTCAAATAACAGTCACGGGATTGTTAGACCCTCAAAGCCTGCCCTTACAGACAGATGTTATCTAACAATCTGAGTAGGAGCGTGGCGTCATGGCAACGATAGAAAAATGTGTTAGCAAAGTAGATGGTTCAGCTCAATATCGCGTTAGAGTGCGACTAAGAGGCTTTCCTCCGCAAACAGCATCTTTCAAACGCCTTACCAATGCAAAGAAATGGGTTCAACAGACAGAGGCTGCCATTCGTGAAGGTCGGCACTTCAAAACTGTTGCATCGAGAAAGCATACACTTCAAGAAGCAATCGACCGCTATCTAAAATTTGTACTGCCTTCAAAAAAACCAAACTCACAAAAAGACCAGAGCAAACAGCTTATATGGTGGGTGTCAATTGGCATTGAATTTTGACCCCCTATTGGCATTGAAAATTGACCCCTCTAATCCTCCAAAAAACAGCTATTTCAGCTGTTAAATTTTATACAATGAAAGGTCATTTCTTAGCCACATTTCCCTCCTTTAGTCGCCAACTAACATTACCTGTTTCAAGAATTTTGCAGTGATGAGTCACTCTATCAATGATCGCTTTACTTGATTTTGCGCCACCAAACAAGGGAGCCCATTCATCAAATGTTAAGTGCGTTGTGATAATCAAAGATGTTTTTTCATACCACTTAGAAAATAATTCAAATAATAATGATCCTGCTTGAGGATCGATTGGAACATAGCCCATCTCATCAATCACCAATGCATGATAACGCTCTAATCGTGCCATGAAATTAGCTTCATATCGATGCTCTTTAGCTTGCAATAAATGCCGTGCTAAATCTCCGAACAAATAAAATTTTACACGATATAGCTTTTGTAAAGCCGCATAGGCTATCGCTAAAGCGATGTGAGTTTTTCCACTACCAGAGCCGCCAATTAAAAGAAGATTGCTTTTTTCTATGATGAATTGACATTCAGCAAGGCTAATCAGAAGTTCCTTTTGAATTGGCAAATCACTGCAATCAAAATTATCTAATGACTTTACCTGTGGTAGTCTAGCCATATCCAAGCGATATCGTAGAGTACGTGTTTGACGGTAAGCAATTTCAGTTTCAAAAAATTGTTGCATGAGTTCAATACCATTCAATTTTTTTATTTCAGCTGCTTCCATAATTTCATCGAATTGCGATAACATACCATTGAAACGTAGTGTTTTTAAAAGGGACAACATGGCTTCATTGCGCATAGGTAACCTCCACAGATAACGTATGCTCTGATAAATAAGCCATGTTGTAACTATTGCAATCTTCTGTGGGCGGGAAAGATAACTGCAATAATAATGGGTTTTGTTTAACTTCTCGTGTGGGTTGCAATTTCCTCAAAATGATTATGTCGTTACATCCACCCTCAGATAATGCCACCGCACATGCTTGCTCTACTGCAGAGAGGCCATACTGTATCACAGCGAGCAAAATTCGAATAAAGCGTTTATCGCCATCGGAATAATGTGATAATTGTTCACGCACTTTTTGTATGCTGGCAGGCAATGCTAATTGTTTAAATGGTGCGCCATTGCGTAATGCTCCAGGTTTTCTTTCTAATAATGGAATATAATGCCATGGATCATAAATGCGTTTATAGCGCTCAAAAGACCGCTTGTGATGACCGATAATTTTATCTCGATACATAACAGAATGTGCAAAGGCTGGTGATTCCGCTGCATTGAGGTTGTGTGTAGAGCGACTTATTCCGCGTATCAAGCCCGATCAAGGTATAAATTTTGACTTACCCGAGGGTAGAATTGATACGGGCGATAATATGCTGCAAATTGCTAATGACGTAACAGCCGCTGTAGCATGTGGATTGATGACAATTGAAGAAGCAGAAAAATTCACAGACTTTTTAAAGCATCAGCGTTGGCTTATTGATGAAGCAAAACGTAAGAAAAAAGATGAGGAATGGAGGAAAGAAAGAGGCTTTAGTGAGGACTCATAAGCTATTGAAGTGGTGACGGGTTCTAACAGTATAATCCTCTTTCATTGTATTTGTTAAATTTGCAGGGGATTACTGATGGTTATTCAAGTTAAAGCTTTATCATTAGAAATGGCGAAGAAAATGGCGGATGGCGCTGAAAAGAAAGCAATCGAGAAACAAATTAACATCGCAATTGCTATTATGGATAATCACGGTAACCTGAAATATTATCGGCGCATGGATGAAAATAATTTTATAAGCGTTAGAATGTCTCAGCTTAAAGCTATGACCTCTGCAAGCATACCCCTATCGACTAAAGCACTTGCCGAAAGAAATAAAGGTATGGATAACGGTCCCTATCTCGGTGTACCTGATATTGTTCTTCTAGAAGGTGGTCTTCCTATTATCACTAAAGATGGTCAGCATATTGGGTCTATCGGTATTAGTGGTGCGAACCCTGAACTTGATGGTGTTTGCGCTCAAGCAGGTATAGATGCTATTGCGGAAGATTTATGATGAGAAAAGACATGATGATAAAAAATCGTGATGGTGTAAATTTAAGTTATAAAATTGCAGGTGAAGGTGCGCTAAAATTTATACTTATTCATAATGCAGGTGGTAATCACCAATTTATGAATGACCAACTAGAATATTTATCACATATGGCGCAAGTGCTAAGTGTAGACTTGCGTGGGCATGGCGAGAGCGATAAACCAGAACAAAGTTATACCGTAGAAAACTTTGCTGAGGATATTATTTATTTATGCCAAGCACATGATATTAAAAAAGCTGTTGTTATTGGATTAAATTATGGCGCCAATGTCGCTATAGAATTGGCAAATATTTCTACCCTGGTTTCTCACCTCGTATTAATTGACCCTCCTATTTTAATGGAGTCATGGGTTACCCAATTAGTCCAAGAACATATTGATGATCTCAATAAACCCACACTTGAAAAATTTGCAGAAACGTTAGTAGAAGCAGTGTTTTTTAATACCAACCAAAATAATAAACAAGTTGCAATAGCAGCATTTGAAACTACAGCCAAAGCAGCGCTTGCCTCAACATATGATAATTTATTGAAATGGGATAAAGAAAGCATCAAAAAATTAGAATATTGCACGATGCCAATTTTGTATATCCAATCTAGCGAACCTTTTTGCACAGAGGAGGCATTACGGAAACATTGTCCTCATTTAATGACGGGTAAAGTTGTTGGATCAGGTCATTGGGCAACGCTAGAAACTCCTGATCAAGTAAATAGCATGGTTAAACGATTCCTTGAAGTAACTCCAATAGAAAATAAAACGGGCACCTGATTATGCAAATTCCTATTTATCATGTAGACGCATTTACGAATAAAATTTTTGCTGGCAAACCCTGCTGCGGTTTGCGTATTGCCAAAATGGTTGCCTGATGTTGATCTTCACTCCATTGCTAAAGAAAATAATCTTCCTGTTACCGCGTTTTTAGTTCGCGATGACGATAAATTTAATATTCGCTGGATTACACCGGAATATGAACTTGATATCTGCGGACATGGTTCGTTATCGGCTGCGTATGTTATTTTCAATTACCTTGAACCAACATGGAAGGAAGTTAATTTACAATCGAGTATTGAGATGTTACAGATTGTTCATTTTGATGATTTAATAACATTGAATTTTCCTGCTAAGGATATTGAAATAGTTACCTTACCACTGTTGGGGCAAGGATTAGGATTAGCACCAAAGGAAATTTACCAGCATAAAAATGAACGCTGTCTCGCTATCTACAGTACAGAAGAGGAAGTAAAGCAACTGAAGCCTGATATGCATATTCTTAAAAAGCTAGAACATCGTGGTATTACAGTGACGGCGATAGGGAGAGATGTTGATTTTGTTTCACGTACATTCTATCCACAAAAAACTATCTCTGAAGACCCTGCCACAGGCGCATCTCATTGTTTACTAGCGCCATATTGGTCGAAACGATTAAACAAAATAGAACTTCATGCTCGGCAGGTGTCGCAACGAGGCGGCGAAATGATTTGTCGCTATCAAGGTGATCGCGTGCTAATTAGTGGAAAGGCAGTGATGTACATGCAGGGAATGATTGTGCATCATGAAAAATAGCCCATATTTAATATTTGATTTTGATGGCACATTGATTGATAGTTTTCGTGCTGCGATGGAGAAACTTAATCTATTAGCCGATGAATTTAATTTTCGAAAAATAAGCAGTGATGAAGTAGATGGCTTGAGAGATTTAACATCACGAGAGCTTATTAAATATTTGGAAATTCCTATTTATAAAATTCCTAGTGTATTGCGTTGTGCAAGAAAGCATATGCGTAGCGAAATGCAAGCGTTATTGCCTTTTACGAATCTTCCTGAAATACTTCAAGAGCTTCATGATATGAAAATTCCTCTTGGTATTTTAACATCCAACTCATCAGAAAACGTCACGAGATGGTTGGAGCGTAATAAAATGGAACACTTGTTCAACTTTATTCATATTGAATCTAGTTATTTCGGGAAAAAGCGTATATTAAGAAAAATTCTTAAAACGTATAAGATAGATAAATCGCAAACATTTTATATTGGCGATGAAACCCGTGATGTAGAAGCAGCAAAAGAATGTGGAGTATATTCTGTCACTGTTACGTGGGGATTTAATTCAGAGAAAATTCTTACACAACATCAACCGCATTATATCGTAAGAAAACCGGAAGATATCTTAACGATATGCAAATAAAAAAAGTGAATTTATGAAGACACCTTTAATTGAAAAACTAAATATACCTGAGCTTATTAGTGCTGCATCGCATTTAGCATTGGATGGTAAGTTAGCAATATCAGATAATAATCTAGTTTATCTTGATGTTGATGATGCGTACATTCACCGATTATTTCCTTTATTACAAAATCAACAGATTAAAAAGCCAGATTACTTTGGGGAACAATCTGCGGGTGCGCATATCACTGTGATCTATCCAGAAGAAAATAAAACAATTAATAAAAATAATTTAGATCAGAAGCACGATTTTATAATTAAGAATATTGTTACAGCCCAGCTTGGGCTGAAAACATATTATGTTCTTTTGGTTGAATCTTCATCTTTGCTGCAGTTGAGAAGAAAATATAAATTGCCTGATCTGTTATGTTTTAAAGGTTACTCTATAGGCTTTCATATTACTATCGGAGTAAAAGTTTGATAAAAATCGAAAGTGCTTGTGGATCATAAATCTGCTGCTATACTGCGCTTAACAACACCCGTCACGCCTCTTAACAATGCGCACCCCGATGAGTTTCTTAACTTCCTATAACTGCAACGCTTGACCATACATTGCTATTAGCTATATCGTACCTGTCGTTTAGTACGCATAGGGATAAAGGAAATAGCATGAACAAACGACCAAGCCACATGACTGATACTATTGTTTATCAATCAAAGAGCGGCTCTTTAGAGCTAAAAAGGGACGAAAAGCATGAAACTATTTGGATTACCCAAGATCAAATGGCTTCGTTATTTGATGTCCAGAAGGCGGCTATTTCTAAACATTTAAAAAATATTTTCGACTCTGATGAGCTGAAAGAAAAAGCAACAGTTTCCATTTTGGAAACAGTTGCGAAGAACAATAAAATCTATAAAATCAAGCACTTCAACCTAGATGCGGTATTAAGTGTCGGCTATAGAATCAACTCTAAAAAAGCTACTCATTTTCGGCAATGGGCTACCAAGACCCTAAAAGAGCATATTCAGAAGGGTTATACAATTAATCGTCATCGCATTAAGTCAAATTACGAAGAATTTCTTAAGGCTGTGTCTGACGTTAAAAGCTTATTACCGTCTGGGTCGATAGTGGATAACGATAGCGTGCTCGAATTAATCACCCTATTTGCTGATACATGGTTCTCATTAGATGCTTATGATAGAGATACGCTGGTTACTAAGGGGGCGACTAAAAAGAGAGTTGCATTGACCTCGGAAAAGTTGAGCAGCGCTTTGGCAGAGTTAAGGCAAACCCTTATTGCAAAGGGAGAGGCAACCAATCTTTTTGGTGCCGAACGTGAAAATGATAGCGTTGCAGGGATTGTAGGTAATGTGATGCAATCATTTGGCGGAGAAGACCTTTACCCCAGCATTGAAGAAAAAGCAGCGCATCTTTTGTACTTTATTATTAAGAACCATCCTTTCGTTGATGGTAATAAACGTAGTGGTGCTTATGCGTTTGTATGGTTTTTACGGCAGGCAAAAATTTTAGATATAACTCGCATCACACCGCCTGCACTAACGGCATTAACGCTGTTGATAGCTGAGAGCTCCCCGAAAGATAAAGATAAAATAATTGGGTTGGTGTGCGCTGTTTTGACAAAGTAAGCCTACCTCACTAAGCGAGGACGTAGCCAATTTTGGGACACTCGCAGATAACACATCACCTAATTTCACAACACGCCACAGTAGCCTTTTCTCGATAAACACTGCGTTTCATTATTGTTGCCTATTGCCATTTATTGTAGTAATTTGTTCCTCGATGTTTTGTAATCAGCAGGTCGCGGGTTCGAGTCCCATCGCCAGCTTCAATGCAATCAAATAGTTAAGGAGATAGATTAAAATTAGAAAATTTACATGTCGAACATGTGTCGAAGGTTGAATGGCTTCGCTTGTCACTTCGGATAGGACTTCCTTTAAAAGTAGTGATCCTTTATACAAGATACAGTGTAATTTTAACTCGGTTAGATTAGCCGCATTAAAATTTCTAGTTTTGAATTAATTCCCAATGAGGTGAGACATGGTCAAAACTATTAGTGTTTATTTTAACGGAACGGATGATGATAATGATGTGCCGGAACATGGGCGCATTACACTTGCAGCATTGCTAGATCAAATGACAGTTAAAGATCACAACAATTTTTCCATATGTGTCAACGGCTGTGGAGTAGAAACTCAAGATATTCGTGATCTTGGCGCAATCTTTACCTTTCACTTGGAAAAGCAGGTATTGAATATTGCTAAACAAGTAGAGGAGATGGTTAAGAGCAGTGAAGATAAAGTTGTATTGAATGTCTATGGCTTTAGTAGGGGTGGCGCTGCTGCATTTTGGTTGGGTCAAAAGTTAAAACATATTTCTGCTGACCGTTTAACAATTAATGTAGCTTCGTTTGAACCAGTACCAGGCAATTTCATTACGGGTGTTTATGGGGACCTTCTGCTTGGAACAAATAGTACATTGTCGGCAGCTGTAGCCGATCTTACCGAATGCAAAAATATCGCTAATGCGCTTGTTTTATTCACCAATCAACCATTACCCGATATCGCTTGTCACGCACCTATTTTGCCTTCCCTTCCAACAACCTGCAAAGCTGAGATTGATGTTACACCAGGGTGTCATAAGGGTGCTGTAGCGTTTTATAAAAGTGGTGAATCAATTAAACCTGCAAATGATGAAAGTGAAATTGCTTTTCATAGAGTAGTTGATTTTATGCAAAAGTGCGGTACATCATTTAATTTTGACAAATTACACTTAGATCGTAATTTAATTTATTCAAAGGAATCAAAGCAGGATTCTACTGATCACAGATTATTGAGCTTATACGAAAGGCTTGCAGGAAAAACCTCTTTTCGCGATGGTGGCCAAAATCGTTCAATGCATTTGCGTAATACTATTTTTACAGCCAGAGACAGCAAAAAATATTTGAATCGTTATCATCAACAATTATGTAATGTGGAGAATGTTAGTGATAAAGATTGCGTGCTTACTATACAGAGTCACAATCCACAACGTATGAGTCCGCAACAGCGTCAAGCGATTCAATTTATGCAATTAACGTTTGTGCTAGCGATGGCATGGATGATATACAATAAATACTTCAATGAACCAAGCTTAGAAAGCAGTAATGGGTTTCGTCCACGGTTCTAGTTAAAGATTGACATTTGATACCCATCATCCTAGTTTATATGATTTTGGTTGCTTATTGAGTGAATTTTTTCAACAAGTGAAAGATTTATCAAATTCCGGATTGTATTCCTCTTATACGTATGAGCAATTAATAGAACGGTCGCAGATATTAGTCAAATGGGTTGACTTGTTGAGCACACAGCATCGCGAATGTATTCCGCATTTAACCAAAACATTTCAACGAGAACAATTTGAAAGTTTGTTGATCCATATTCGTAAGGTTTATTCTCATCCATTGTTTTCATCTGTCTGGTTAGGGCTAGAGATGACTACTACCATCAATAACAGCAAACAGGAAACCGAATTCCTGCGATATATTGTCGTAGCAACTCATTATGATCATAAAATTATAGAGCAGTTTAAACGATTTATTCATTTGATTCCCGATGTTATTCATGTTGAACCATTACGGGAAATTATCGATTCAGCCACTAATCATGAAATGATAGATAATATTTTTATCAAAAAATTAATTACACTCTCAGCACCTGTATTATTTCAAATGGCAGCTTTAGGTAGAAAGGATTTAGCAGCAAGCGGGCTAGAAATATACCATCATTATATAACTTATCTGGATAACATTCGGCTGAAACAAGCTTATCATGCAGCATTAGGTCGAATACAAAATAATATTCCAAAGCAATATAAGTATGATGAATCAATCTATACAACAAGTAATCCGATATTTGATGCTCATGTTGCTGTGACAAAAAATTACATTGATAAGAATACAAATTTACCATCGACTTTCTTAAACAAGAAAAATATTGAATTATCGAATAATATCCAATCGTTATTTACAAAACTAGAAAGTAACATTGAATTTGTTTGTACCTTAAGAGGTAGATTAATACGGTTTAAATCAAAAAATTATTTATATCAAATAAAAGATATTCTACATCAATCAATTTCGTCAAGCCAAAAAGCACACTCGATTGAGCTTATAACATCTGGTTGGTATGGTTGGGTTAAAAAACGTTATAGAGATGAAAGCATTCTTATCAATGAATGTTTATCTATGGCAAGTGCACTTGCTACAAAAATGAGAGATCAATTATTTTGATATCTAGACTTGGCCATTTTGCCAAGTGAAGCTTAACTAATTGATAACATGATAATAATCTAGTTATTTGACAAAATAATTGTAACTGTATATAGTTACAAAATGACTAAGAAAGAAAAGCTGTTAGAAAAAGCAAAGAATAACCCCAATGGACTGTCTTTTGAGGATTTTTGCACTGTAATGAAACATCAAGGATGGGTTTTAGATCATCAAAGAGGTAGTCATCAAATCTGGTACTCGCAAAAGTCTTATCGACTATCGGTACAGGATAGAAATGGCAAAGCAAAAAGTTATCAAGTACGTCAATTTTTAATGAGGTTAGAAGAGGAGGGCGATGACAATGCGTGACGAATTTGATGGTTTTAGCATTCATCTTCTACAAGATGAGGATAATGATTTTGTTGCTCATTTTGTTGAGTTGCCAAATGTCTCTGCTTCTGGTT
>Ga0155584_1006_pt2 | contig 10549 bp, 8 predicted proteins | sample RifCSPhighO2_12_FD_107241 | JGI IMG/M metagenome (GOLD analysis project Ga0155584, IMG submission 107241) | Gammaproteobacteria bacterium RIFCSPHIGHO2_12_FULL_40_19
TTTCGTCCATTAAATCATGATGATTAAATCCAGGGCGGTACCATTCTAGCATTGTAAATTCAGGATTGTGATGATGTCCGGATTCACCAACACGAAACGATTTTGTGATTTGATAAATGGGTCCGCTGCCCGCTGCGAGTAAGCGTTTCATCGCATATTCGGGCGATGTTTGTAAAAAATAAGAGTGCGTTGCAGATAGGGGAACGGAAAAACTTTCTATGTGAGGATCGGTGACGGTGTGTTTGCAGAGTAACGGCGTTTCAACTTCCGTTATATTGCGCTCGTTGAAAAACGCGCGAATGTTTGCATATAACGTCGCGCGTAATTGCATTGTTTGTAAAGTTGTAGTGGGAAACCAATGTTTCATGCCTTTGTGTTATCAGCGTGAGTGTTACTCACACTGATTCCAGATAACTGATGCCTTTATCCCTTATTCGCACGCGACAAATATTCGCCTTTACGTGTATCTACTTTAATAACATCACCTTCTTCCAGAAATAACGGAACACGTACCACAGCGCCTGTTTCGAGGGTTGCGGGTTTTGTGCCGCCGGTAGCGGTATCACCGCGAACACCAGGGTCTGTTTCTGTGATTTTCAAAGTGACTGTGTTGGGCGCTTCGATCGTGAGCGGTGCGCCATTCCATAATGTCATGATGTAGGTGTCTTGTTCTTTTAACCATTGCTTTGTATCGCCAACAGCGGTTGCATCGGCTGCAATTTGCTCGAACGTTTCGGGATTCATAAAATGCCAATGCTCGCCGTCGCAGTACAAATACTGCATATCGCGATCAATCACGTCAGCGCCATCCAATGTGTCTCCGGATTTAAAAGTACGTTCAAGAACGCGGCCCGTTTTTAAATTGCGTAATCGGACGCGATTAAATGCTTGGCCTTTGCCAGGTTTGACGTATTCATTTTCTAAAATACTGTAAGGGTCTTGATCAATCATGACTTTCAAGCCGTTCTTGAATTCATTGGTGGAGAATTTGCTCATGGGGTCCTCGTTAATGGTATTATTTGGCGTTTACACTATCATAAAAATTGGTAGATTTCATCGATCGTTATACCGATAATGATCTTATGAATCCTAGCTATCCTATCCTACAAATCGCAATAAAAACGCCACTTCGACGGTCATTTGATTATTTGGCTTTGTCTGAAATCAATCACTATCAAATCGGACAACGTGTCGAAATTCCGTTTGGTCGTCGTTCGGTGATTGGAGTCATTGTCGGTTTGGCTGAAAAATCGACATTTCCTGTGAATAAATTAAAATCGGTTGCTGCGTTGATTGATGAAGCACCTTTATTGGATGAAAAATTATTATCACTGTATCGCTGGGCGAGTGATTATTATCAGCATCCTTTGGGGGATGTTATTTTAGGTACCTTGCCGAAAAAAATACGAGATGGACATTGGATTGCGATGGATGACGTTTCACTGGAATTGCCGGTAGAAAAGTCATTGCCTGATTTTGAATTAACACAAGAGCAAAAACACGCGATTCATCAAATCGCACAAACACCCCATTTTCAGCCCTTTTTATTAGCGGGCGTGACAGGGAGTGGCAAAACAGAAGTGTATCTACGTGTCATCGCAGCAGTCCTTAAAAAAAATAAACAAGCGTTGGTACTCGTGCCAGAAATCTCTTTAACGCCACAAACGGTGGCGCGATTTGAAGCACGTTTTTCAGTGCCTGTGTTATTGATGCATTCTGGTTTGACAGATACAAAGCGATATAAAGCGTGGTTGCAGTCAGAAAAAAATGCACCCTGTATTGTGATTGGTACGCGTTCAGCTGTTTTTGCGCCATTAAAAAATTGCGGCGTGATTATTGTCGATGAAGAACATGATGTATCGTTCAAACAGCACAGTGGATTTCGATATTCTGCGCGGGATGTTGCCGTCATGCGCGCGAAATTGTCGGATATTCCCATTGTGCTCGGCTCTGCAACACCCGCGTTAGAAAGCATTCACAACATCAATCTAAAAAAATATGAATTGCTGACGTTATCTGAGCGCGCGGGTAATGCGTCATTACCGACGATTACAGTGCATAATGTGTGCGGTGAAAAATTACAGCAAGGATTGAGCCCGGAATTAATTCAGGTGATGCGAACGCATTTAAATCAGGGTAATCAAATTTTATTATTTTTAAATCGTCGAGGTTATGCGCCCGTTTTAATGTGTCATCAATGTGGCTGGTCGGCGAGCTGCCCGCATTGTGATGCAAGAGTCACTGTGCATGAAAATCCGAAACGATTGCTCTGTCATCACTGCAGTCATCAATCCCACTTTGTTCGTGTATGTCCGTCCTGTAAGCAGAGTGAGTTGATGGTATTGGGCTTGGGAACAGAGCAACTTGAAGAAACCGTTTGTGCTTTATTTCCCGGTAAAAAAATATGTCGTGTCGATCGCGATAATATTAAAAATTTTTCTGATCTTGAAGCAACGTTGAAAAAAGTGCATGACAAAACAGTTGATATTTTAATTGGAACGCAAATGTTGGTTAAGGGACATCACTTTGAAAATGTCACCTTGGTCGTTGCGTTAGATGTCGATAATGCCTTATTTTCAGGTGATTTTCGTGCGATAGAACGACTCGGACAATCACTCATTCAAGTAGCGGGTCGTGCAGGACGTGCTTCAATCGTTGGTGAAGTATTTGTTCAAACGCATCATCCAGATCATCCGTTGATGCAAATATTATTCCAGTCAGGCTACTTTGCTTTCGCAAATGCCTTATTAGGTGAGCGATCACAAGCACAGTTGCCGCCTTTTGCGAGTATGGTGTTATTGCGTGCCGAAGCGAAAGATAAAAACCGTGTTTTACAATTTTTGATGAAAGCAAAAAATCAAATGATTTCAGTGTCTGGTCATGTTGCGGTAATGGGACCTTTTCCGTCAGCCCTGGAAAAAAAGGCAGGTGTGTATCGTATGCAACTGCTCATGCAATCCATTCATCGTGGCGAATTAAAAAAAGTGCTTTTTGTATTTTTAAATGCGATAGAAGCAGAGAAAAAAACAGCAGGATTGAAATGGATTTTGGATGTGGATCCGATGGAGGTTGTGTGAGTGAGAGGTTATGCTTGCGCGCTTCTTTTTATTTTAAAAAATCACGAAATTTATCTGAACGTAAGGGTTTTGAAAATAAATACCCTTGTCCTTCAGTGCAACCAAATTTTTTGAGTATCGTTAATTGCGCATCATTTTCAATGCCTTCTGCAATGATGCGTAAATGTAATAATCGTGCCATTTCGATGCCCGATTTTACAATCGCTTGATCAACAGGATCGTTTGGCAAATCATCAATAAAACTCTTGTCGAGTTTAATGCCGCTAATGGGAAATTTTTTCAAATAACTCAGTGAGGAATATCCGGTACCAAAATCATCCGCTAAAATGGAGATGCCATTTTGTGCGAGCGTCGTTAATTTCGTAAGGTGATCTTCGACGTTTGAAATAATTTCATTTTCAGTGATTTCTAATGCCAAACAATGGGGGTCAACCCCGTATTTCTGAGTGAGTGATAAAATGGTTTCGACAATATAAAAACTGGTCAGTTGTTTTGGTGCCAAATTTATCGATAATTTGAATGTGCTCGATGTTCCCCATGTTTTATATTCGGCGAGTGCTGTTTCAAATATCCAGTGGCCAATATCAAAAATGTAATCACTTTTTTCAACCAGCTTCATAAATTCACCAGGACCAATCAAACCAAAAGTCGGATGCTGCCACCGAATCAAAGCTTCAGCACCCGATATTTTTTCTGTTTTTAAAAAAACTTTGGGTTGATACTCTAAAAACAGTTCATTTTTTGCCAATGCCTGTCCCATATCTTTTTCAAGTGCGATCAGTCTCGCAACCGCTGTTTCTGTTTCAGGATGAAAAAATCGATAACTGCCTTTTTGAATTTGTGTCGCCATTTGCGCAGCCGCTTCTGCGTGTTCAATTAGCTCATTCGGTTCTTGACCACCCCGTGGAAAAATAACGATACCGATATTGATTTCATAGTGTTGCAAAATATCGTGAATAATTTCTTTTGCAAAAAAAGCACTTTCCTTCGCATCGTTTGGCCGATGAAAGAGTAGGCAGAATTTATTTTCTTTGAGATGAAATGCGTGAATGTTTGCTGATTTTCGTCTTTGCAGTAAATTGAGAATAGTGAAAATGTCAAAAGGAGAATGGATAATAATGTACATGAGTGCAGAGCGTTGTCCGGTGTGTTTTGCATAGGCAATGTTCTTTTGGAGTTGCTCTAGGACTTCGGCATAATTATTCATGCAGTAATTATATCGCTAATTAAACAGCGTTCAATACATTCTAAATGTTTTTGTAGTGCGCCGCGATTGGCTTCAATCGTTTCTTTTGCGCATTTGCCGATTTTTTCACGCAATTCTTTAGCGGAACATAGTGCAATCACAGCGTCAGCAATGCTGGAGGCATCAGTGACAATTTGTGCGGCGCCGGCATTTTGTAATAGTTTGCTGATTTCAATAAAGTTGAGCAAGTTGGGCCCTGTTAAGATCGGTAAGCCCAATGCAGCCGGCTCAATGAGATTGTGTCCACCCGCAGGTACTAAACTGCCACCTACAAAAGCGATATCTGCTGCGGCATAAATCATTTGTAATTCGCCGATAGTGTCGACCAATAAAATATCCGTATCTTGATTGATTGGTTCTTGATGCGATCGCGTGCTGAGTTTAAAACGTGTTTGACGGCATAAATCAGCAACTTTTTGAAAGCGATCAGGATGACGAGGTGCAAGGATTAAAAACAAATTGGGTATTTCTTGGTGAATTTTTTGAAACGCATTCAGAATAATGTTTTCTTCACCGTCATGTGTGCTTGCTGCAATCAGAACACGACGATCTTGTCCGATGCAATTTTTAATTTCTTTTCCTTGTTGGATGAATGCATCGGGAATTTGCAAATCAAATTTAATATTGCCAGCGATGACTAATTTTTTCGGATCAAGACCCAGATGTAGATAACGTTCGCCATCTAATACACCTTGCGCAGCAACAACGTGATAGGTGCTTAACATGTGTTTTGTTAAGCCTGGAATTAATTGATACCGTAAACTGGAACGTTCGGACAATCGTGCATTGGCTAAAATAATAGGAATTTGCTGCTTTTTGCAAATCGTTAATAAATTAGGCCACAGTTCCGTTTCCATGATGACACATAATTTGATGCGTGAACGACGCAAAAAACGCGATACTGCAGTAGGCACATCAAAAGGTGAATACACATGAACCACTTGATTTTGGAGATGCTTTATCACGAGCGCAGAACCCGTCGGTGTCGTGGTTGTGACAATGATGTGAAATTGCGATGAATAGCGTTGAATGATTGATTTTACGAGCGGAATTGCAGCGAGCGTTTCTCCGACAGAAACAGCGTGTACCCAAATACTATTGCCTTGTGCAATGGGAGTGATATATCCAAATCGTTCACTCCAACGTTTACGGTAACCCGTAATATGACGTGATCGCCATAGCAAACGGATTAGCACAAACGGCATGACGAGATAATGAATAACAGTGTAAATCAATCGCATGGCTATTCAATTCTACCAATTCTGTTTTCCATAGGTTTCTTTGATAAACAATGTTGCAAAGAAAGCGATAATCAATCCAATGGGAATGAGACTCAGTGACACTGAAAAATCCCAATTAGAGTAAACCGTTGGAATTCCCTGAACCGATGGGCCATGTAAGTGTGCTAATAAATCGCCTACCAGGGGTTGCAAAATCATTCCACCGGACATGATGACGAAATTTGCAAATGCCACGGCAGTACCTGAAATTTCATGCGGGCAATTTTCTTTACTGAGTGAAAAGCAAAGCGGGTGAGGTCCACAAAAAAGACCCAGCATAAACAACAAGCTGAGCGTGATGATGTGATTTTGAATGGGTAAGAAAATAATAGCAGAGCAAACAATCGTAGAACCCAAAGCAGCAATAATAAGCGGAATTTTGCGTGTTTGAAAGCGATCAGATAAATAACCCGCAGCAAAACTCGATATAATCCAGCCCGCTAACGTTAATGAAGCACCGAGTGCCGCTTGTTCGCGTGAAAAGTGACGCGCTGTTTTTAAGAAAGGAATTGCCCATGCATCAACAAAAACCGAGGAAGGTAAATACAATAATGCGCCCACTAATCCAATCAGCCACATTTGCGGCATTTTCATGATGCCCCACAGCTGGCGACACAGTACGGCGTATGAAGTTGTTTTTGGAATGGATTGATTGTCTGCATTCACGCCGGTTTTATTTTTAACGAAAAAGAAAATGCAGATAAATAAAATGATGCCAACATAACTCGGGAATAACAATACATTGTGAAAGGAGGTGATCTGAATTAAATGTGTTAAATAATTATCGGTTGCAATCGCAGCAAGCATACCAGCGCCTGTTAAAAAACCAGTCGCCGTTGCAAAAATTCTTTTCGGCAACCACAGCGATGCAATTTTTAATGCAGTGACGTAAGCAAATGCGGCACCTAAGCCGATTAAAAAACGACCGGCTAATGCAATACCGATGATTTGTGTGTTAGCAAAAATCAGGACACCACAAAGCGCTATGATACAGCCCAACAATAAAGAACGACGTGCCCCAATTTTATCAACGGTCACGCCCACGGGTAACTGCATAGGTGCATAAGCGAAATAATAAAAACCAGTGATGAAACCAAAATCTTTTACGGAGACGTGGAAATTGGCCAACAAATGATTTTCCATGACAGAAGGATAAACACGTAACAAATACGCAAAGCAGTAATATAAAATGCCAGTTCCAAAAACAATCCAAGGTAAATATCGAGAATTATTTTCAGCAGAAGAATTCGATACATTTCGAGTAGAATTTGATACTTTATTCATGCGACCCTCTGAGATGGCTGCGCCCCTTTATAATTTGAGCTGTTATGATTTTTAATCTGGCTCATTCTACTGCGAAAATTATAAAGGTAAGATGCAGTTTCAATTAGTTAATTTTAAAGGAACCTCAATTCATGACGAGGCACGATATAATTAGTGGTTGTAGACTACGCGAAGATGCTAATTTTCGCAACTTACCCTGAAACTCAAAAAAATATATCGAATTATAAACAAGTTAGCTAAGATCGCCGTTAGCTAACCTTATGGTATTAATGCGAAATGAACAGGAGATTGTATGGCAACGAAGCAACGCAATGATGCTTATACAGCAGAAGCGATTGAAGTATTGGTTGGTTTAGATCCGGTGCGCCGTAATCCCGGAATGTACACGGACACATCGCATCCCAATCATTTGGCGCATGAAGTTATTGATAATAGTGTCGATGAAGCTATTGCAGGTCATGCGAAACAAATTGATGTCACGCTCTACAAAGACGGTTCATTGGCAGTGATTGATGATGGTCGTGGGATGCCAGTTGATATCCATTCAGAACATAAAGTATCGGGTGTGGAATTAATTTTGACACGCCTTCATTCAGGCGCAAAATTTTCGAAGAAAACATACGAGTTTTCCGGTGGATTGCACGGTGTGGGTATTTCTGTCGTTAATGCATTATCCAAACAGTTAATTGTGCGTGTGAAAAAAAATGGCGAAGTGTATGAAATGTCATTTAAGGACGGTGTTTCACAGGGAAAATTAAAGGTAGTTGGTAAATGTGAGCAGCGTGAAACAGGTACACACATTCATTTTTGGCCCGATGAAAAATATTTTGATATGCATAAATTTGTACTGCCCGCTTTATTAGCGACGTTGCGTGCAAAAGCCGTGTTGTGTCCGGGATTAATTGTTAATTTTTATGATGAGAAAAAAGACGAACGTTTATCGTGGTGTTATGAAGATGGTTTGAAATCATATTTGTTAGATAGTTTACAAAATTGCGAACAATGTCCGAATGAACCTTTTATGGGCCATTTTACAGGCGAAAGTGAAGCGGTGGATTGGGCGTTAACATGGCTACCGAATGGTGAAGTGGGTGTCACTGAAAGTTATGTGAATTTAATTCCAACGGCGCAAGGTGGCACGCATGTGAACGGATTGCGTGGCGGTATGTTAGAAGCGGTGCGTGAATTTTGTGAGATTCATAAATTATTATCGCGGGGCGTTAAATTAACGGCCGATGATGTGTGGGAACAGTGTCGTTATATTCTATCGATTAAATTACAACACGCACAATTTGCAGGACAAACCAAAGAACGATTAACGGCACGACAAGCGGCTGTGTTTGTGTCGGGTGTGGTGAAAGATGCGCTCAGTTTATGGCTCAATCAACATGTTGAATTAGGAAAACAATTAGCGGAATTATTCATTGCGAATGCACAAAAGCGTTTGCGTTCTGAAAAAACAGTCATACGTAAAAAAGTAACAAGCGGTCCTGCGTTACCTGGCAAATTAACCGACTGTTCGCGTCAAGATACAGAAGGCTGCGAATTATTTTTAGTCGAAGGGGATTCCGCGGGTGGTTCTGCAAAACAAGCGCGTGATCGTACGTTTCAAGCAGTGATGCCACTCCGTGGAAAAATTTTAAATACATGGGAAGTGTCTTCAGAAGAAGTGTTAGCGTCAAATGAAGTGCATGATATTGCGGTTGCAATTGGGGTTGATCCCGGTTCGGATGATTTATCGTCGTTGCGTTATGGCAAGGTCTGTATTTTAGCGGATGCGGATTCCGATGGTGCGCATATTGCCACGTTATTGTGCGCGTTATTTTTAAAACATTTTCGACCACTCGTAAAAGCAGGGCATGTGTATGTTGCGATGCCGCCGTTATATCGCATCGATGTCGGCAAAGTGATTTTTTATGCGTTAGATGACGATGAAAAAGAGGGGATATTAAACCGCATTACCGCCGAGAATATTAAAGGCAAAGTAAATATTCAGCGATTTAAGGGGTTGGGTGAAATGAATCCGTTGCAATTGCGTGAAACAACGATGAATACCGATACGCGACGATTGGTGCAGTTAACTTTGGATGAAAATCCTAAGATGGAAAATGTCATGGATATGTTGCTTGCGAAAAAACGCGCAGGTGATCGCAAAGAATGGCTCGAGAAAAAAGGGGATTTGGCGATAATTTAAGTGAGTGGGTGAGCACTAATGTGCTCACCCGTGTATCTTTTGAGATTATCTGCTACCAAAGGGGATTTAATCGTGAATACCAAGGAGCAGGAATAGTAGGTGCTGGTATCGCACTCGCACTCGGTCCTTGTGGCGACCTAACTTGCGGATCAATGGCTGCGTCATCAAACTCAGAGACATCTGAGCCAGAGAAATTGGGTTTGTGTTTAGTTCCTGGTTTACAAAACAAGGTTGGAGCGGTTGGGGATGCTACTTCTGCTGATTGAGCCCTTAGTTGCTTTTCACACTGCTCGACTTTTTTTTCTAGCTTTTCAATGTGTTTTGCGGTTGCTGGGAAAAAAAATGCTAGCAATTTGCGAGTATCGAAAGCGTTCGTCATCGTGCTCAGCTTATCATTTTTATACAAATATAGAGCGATCGATGAAAAGGTAAGAGCGGCTATGGCTCCAACCGTGGTTCGTGAAGGGACTGGTATTCTAGACATTGTTTACTCCATACTGGTAATCATCTTGTTTCGCGTAATCGTGGATCAAACGCGTCTCGAACTGTATCAGCAAATAAATTAGCAGACAATACCAAAAAAAACATAAAAATTAATGCAGAAAGTAATGGCCACCACACCATGGGTTCGCGCGCTAATTCCAAACGTGAGGTATTAATCATATTTCCCCAGCTCGCTGTTGTGGGGTCAACACCAACGCCGACGTACGATAAAATGGCTTCCGCGAGCACCAGTCCGCTAAAATCTAAAACGATGGTAATGATAATAATATGCATGACGTTTGGCATAATATGACGCAGGATGATGAGCATAGGTCGCGCACCCATGGCAATAGAAGCGGTCACAAATTCCTGTTCGCGCAATTTTAATGTTTCAGCGCGTAATAAACGACATAAGCTCGACCAACTCGTAATGCCTAAAATAAAGCATAAAATGAGCAAACGCGCATCAGCACGATCCGCAATTGTTGGAAATAAATGCGCGTGATTTGTAATGTACACTTGCATGACGAGCACCATCGCTGTAATTAACAATACGCCAGGAATTGAACTCAATGTGGTATAGATATATTGGATGATGTCGTCAATAAATCCACCAAAGTAACCCGCGATTGTTCCAAAAAATAAGGCAAATGGCAGCATAAAAATCGTTGTGAGTGTGCCAATCAACAATCCTGTACGAATACTTTTAATGGTTTCGTACAACATATCCTGCCCAATTTTATTGGTGCCAAAAACGTGATAATAGTTATGTTCAAAAGGCCTTGTATAAGTTTTTTCGTCATGCGTATTTAAATTGCCGATGATTAAATCGAGTACGCTTTTTTGTTGATGCATAATATTTAAATGAATTGAGTCGAGCAAACCAATGACGATATAAATGCTTAATACGGCAAAAGCAATCACACTGATCTTTTTTCGAAATACGTGTTTCCAGGGGTCGCGATAATGGGGCTGCGTGCGTATC
>Ga0155584_1014_pt2 | contig 10393 bp, 8 predicted proteins | sample RifCSPhighO2_12_FD_107241 | JGI IMG/M metagenome (GOLD analysis project Ga0155584, IMG submission 107241) | Gammaproteobacteria bacterium RIFCSPHIGHO2_12_FULL_40_19
TCAAGCTGAATTAAGATTAGAAGTTACGCCGCAAATCACACCGGATAATCGCGTGATTTTAAATTTGACAATCACCAATAATAGCGCTGGCACGCCCATATCTTTGCAAGTTCCCGGAGGGCAAACAACGCCTGGTACACAAGGCAATCCAGGATCAGCCATTCCGATTAATACGGAAGAAGAACAATCACGTGTATTGCTTAATAACAATCAAACCGTTGTGTTGGGAGGGGTCTACCAGCGGACGAAGTCAAATACTGTGACCCGCATTCCTTTCTTGGGTAAGTTGCCCATCATTGGTCATTTGTTTAGGCAAACGGATCGCCAAACAAACGATACCGAGTTGTTAATCTTTTTAACCCCGCATATCATACACAAGCCTTCGGATATTTCGTCATCGTAACGGATAGGAATTGTGTATGTTAAAAAGAGTATCGCTATGGATCGTGCTGAGTTGTGTGTCAGTTACGGGTTTTGGTGCAGAATATAATCATGATGCTGCGGAAACAAATGCAAAATTGGGATTGGCCTACTTGCAAAAAGGCTTATATGCCATGAGCAAAGAACGGTTATTAAGCGCAATTAAAGAAGATCCCGAGATTGCGGCGAGCTGGTACAGCATGGCCTATTACTTAGAAAAAACGGGCAGTATCAAAGCAGCTGATGAATATTATCGTAAGGCAATAGAAGTTGAGCCCCATTCAGGTTCGGCAATCAATAATTACGGCACATTCTTGTGTCGGACTGATCGCTATCAAGAAGCGATACAGGCTTTTTTGAAGGCTGCTCATGAGAAGGCCTATTTACAAGAAGCGAGTGCGTATGAAAATGCGGGTATTTGTGCATTGAAAATACCAAATAATGCGTTAGCGATAAAATATTTTCATCAAGCGATTGATAATAATCCGAGCATGCCATTTTCGTTGCTCAGTTTAGCGCGTTTAAATCATGAAATGGGTAATGAAGCGTCTGCGCAGAAGTATTTCATGCTATTCAAAAATTTAGCGTTATATAACAAACCCGATAATGTCGTTGAGCAATATAGACAGTACGCGTTTTCGGCAAGGGTAACTGCATCGAAGCAATTACCGATGCCGTAACAGACCTACACCAATGCTTCATCTTTTACTGATGTAACAACGGTTTGTTGCGACCTCCACAATTCTAAGTCATCAATATTTGCATTTAACCCGTGTGCATAACCAGACATGGCCAGTCCCAAAATATGTAAAAACTGTTGGTGTTGGTTTTCCGTTTTAATGTATTTATCCATCATCATGATAACGCGAGTCCAATGACCATCATCTCCACCGTCTGTTTTCATGTGTGATGTTAAAAAACGTGAAACCGATTCAGGTGATTTTACACCCCAACTTTTGATGGTGGCATGTAAATCTTCGACAAACGCGTTCGTAATATTGGCGGTCATTCCTTCTGCAACAAAAGGACAGGCAAGCATGAGCACAGCATCTTGTTTGAAAGAAACGATGCTTTCTTGCAGCACAATAAATTCACCGGTTGCAGTATGTGGTACGTAGGATTGCAATAAATAATCCACATCAGCGCGCAATGCTTTTAAATCAGACTCAATGATCACTTCATGATTAATTTCACCTTTTAAATGGTGAATATAGTGGTTGCGTAAATCGCGTGTTTCACAAATGGCAACGCAACGTGCGGCTAATCGCGTGGTGTATTTTACAAAAGCATGTAAGTTAAAGAGCGTTGAAATATATTGTTCTTTGGATAGGGATCTTGTTTTAACAGCCGAAAACCAACTGTCATGGAACAATTGCGTTACCCAGGATTTAAACGTATCTAAAATTTCATGCACAAAATAGGTTTGAATGACATCACGTTGTGTTTGATCGCATGCTTCATAGGCGTGATGAATGGCATAGTTTAGACGTTGTGCTGAAATCTGCGGTAAATGAACGACGGGTTCTAAACGCAACAATGCGCTGAGTGTTCGCACTGTGTTGAGATTATCTTTCGTTGAAAAAATAATATTTTCGCAGTGCCAGATACGGGCTTGGCGTAATGCGAAATAGCAAAGCATAGGCAGTAATTTTTGCGCATCACTGTCTGAAGAGAAGGCAGGGGTATGGATAATAGCGCAATGGCGTGACTGTTTCTCAGACAACCCCAATGACTTTTGAAATGCGCTATGCAATATTTTTTCGATACGAATATGCCCAAACATTTTTTGATTATCACAACTGATTGAGATCACATCGTTGCTAATATCGATTTGGTAAGGTTGTTCCGTGCTTTTTGCTTTATTCCGTAAATAATTCTCAGCATGATTGATTGCTTCCATGAGTTCCTCCTGTTATTTGCTTTTAATAAACTTTTCAAAATCTTTTGCGGATAATGGCTTGGAAAAATAATATCCTTGAATTTCATCACATTCATTTTTTTCTAAAAAATCAAACTGTGATTTTGTTTCAACCCCTTCTGCAGTAATTTTAAATTTCATTCGTTTTGCCATCGCAATAATGGCAAGCAACACGGAATCGTTAAAGTGATTTTGATCAATTTGATCGATAAAAGATTTATCAATTTTTAGGAACGAAATATGCAATTTATTTAAATAGTTTAAATTAGAATAACCGGTACCGAAATCATCAATGGCGATTTTCACGCCCAAATTATTTATTTTGTTTAATCGATCAGATACTTTTTCTTCGAGTAAAAAAAAGCTTTCGGTAATTTCAAGAATGATTTTTTGGGATAAATGGTTGTTGTGAAAAATGGAGCGATCAATATGATCGACAAATTGTTCGTCCACCAATTGTTTGGCGGAAACATTTAAGCTAATAATAAGATTGTTTAATCCATTTTTTCCCCATGCTGTTAATTGTTCAATGGCTGTTTCAGTAATCCATCGTCCGATTGTTGTCATCATTCCGATATCTTCAGCGATCGGAATAAATTCAGTTGGAGAAACTTGTCCTAATCGTTTATTTGACCATCGAATTAATGCTTCTACTTTCAGGAATTTTTTTTCAGGAATGTTAAAAATAGGTTGGTAATACAATTCAAACTCTTTGTTTTTGATAGCACCATGCAGTTCATTTTCAATTTCAACGCGTCTTGAAATGGTGTGATTGAGTAGTTTTGTATAAAGGCAGGTGCGATTTCTTCCGGCTTGTTTTGCTTGGTACATTGCAATATCTGCGTTTCGAATCAGGGTGTCAGGATCAGAACCACACTCAGGATAATGAACAATGCCGATACTGCCTGTAATATTAAACTCGTGATCTGTATAGGTAAATTTTCTTCGGCATGCTTCTAATAAGCGATTTGCGATATTATTTAAACCGTCAATGCTAGGAATATTGTTTACTAACAAAATAAATTCATCGCCGCCAATGCGCGCAATGATATCTTGTTTGTGTAAATTATTTTGCATACGTTTGCTGAACAAGCATAATAATTTATCGCCAACGCGATGCCCCAATGTGTCATTTATATTTTTAAAACGATCGATATCAATAAATAGAAGTCCGAAATTTTCTTTGTTTGTTTGTGCTTTTTTAATGCGATAACGAATAGCATCTTCCATGTAAGTTTTGTTGGGTAATCCAGTCAAAGCGTCATGCACTGTTTTGTACTGCAAAATACTTTCAAGCTCTTTACTTTTTGTGATGTCATTGATGATGCCTACAAAATGAGAAATTGTTTTTTGATCTTTTTCATAAACAGGATCAATGTTAATTTCAAGCCATAATATTTTATTTTTAATTTGGCATTGTAATGTTAATCCGCCTTTAATGTCAGTGTCGAATATTTTTGAAAATTTTTCTGCGTTTGCTGAGAACTCGTTAATAATATTTGAAAAAGGCTTTTGAATGATTTTTTCTTCGTCGAGATTGAGCAAGTGTATGCACGCAGGGTTAAGATAAGTAATGGTGTGATTGGGATTGTTTTCAATCAAGATAATACCATGTGTACTCGCTGTGATAGCGCGATTTGTTAAACGCAATGATTCTTCTTGTTTTCGCTTTTCAGTAACATCGCGAAAACTCCATACGCGACCCACGATTTCATTACCAATGCGGTGCGGTTGAGAATAGCGTTCGACAATTTTTCCATTTTTAAAATGCACATCGCTCATAACGCCTTCTTGATCAGGGTGCATCATAAGGTATTGCATTTGTGAGACAAGCTCTTGAGGATCTTTGAGCATCGTCAGTAAATAACCCAGCCCCGCATTTTCTTCACCGCTTTCAATAATTTCCAGAGGCACTTCAGTGACCTCTAAAAATTTTTGATTGAAGTCGACTAACTGTCCGGTTTTGTTGATAATTAAAATGGCGTCGGCGGTAGATTCTAATGTTGCTCGCGTTACCGATAATGCTTTTTCCAATTCCTGTGTGCGTAAATTATTTATATTTTCTGAGGTGTTATGCGTTGCTGAAGATTTATTTTCTGTGGTCCATCGTGCGTAATAACTTTTAATTTCTTTTAGCGTGGTGATTTCGCCCAGTAAATTCAATAAATCTGCGGGGGTAACATGCTCGAGTGTTAAGGCTAATTTATCTGCAGTGGATTTGAATTGCAGATACGTCATATGTTTGTTTGGCATGATCTTTGTCCTAATCTAAAATTCTGCTCCAGCTGGCGCCAAAACCAAATCCTTGAGCCGCCGTAGTCACAGTTTGATTAGCGGCACCTGAAAATAAGTTTTGTGCAGTGAACGTCTGTTTTGGAATAAAAGTAAAGACGCCATTGATAGCATCCTTTTTCGAGATTTTTTGTGTGGCGCCGAGTGTCAATATGTTTTGTATCAGCGCGCCGGGTGTGATCATGTTTTCAGTTGCTTGTAGGCTAGAGAGAATTTGATCGCTTCGATTGTAGCCAGCACGTAATGCTGTTTTTTCTGTTACTTGCCATTCTGCGCCTACTTTGTAAACCGTGTCATTTCCCCAGCCGAATCCAGCGCCATTGCTACCGCCAAGACAAGTGGATCCAAGACTACTGGGAATGCATGAACCGCCTGGTACGATGGCTGCATTATTTGTGCCATAAGCAGGAATATCTTTAAACCAAATTTCTTCAACATCACCCACTAGCGCAATTGTTTCAGAAATGTGCCATGCAGCGCCGATATTGCCATAAGCTGGAATATCGAATTCACCCGCATTGGACAGTAGTCCTGAATACTGATGGAATTTTGACATGATCATTTTGGGCTGGTAGGAAACGCTTAGGTTAACGTCCGGTAAAACGCCGAATAAAAACCCGAGTCGCGCACCAGCACCTGCTGAATAATCGGCACCTTTGTTAGATATATTGTTAGGATTTGCGGATAAAGTAGAAAGACCGCCGGCGCCTTCTGCGCGCAGCGTTTGTAATCCGAGCAATAAACTAAGCCCGAAGGAGGAGTTCGATAAAAATTTGCGTGAGTAGGTCACACTTGTGACGGCTTGTTTTAAGTCAGAGAGAAGCGTGCCACCACCCATTGGACCCAGCGCAGGAATAGCGCCAACCCCAGGGACAGCAACGGTTGCAGTGTTACTGCTTTTATATTGTGTGCCAAAGCCGCCCAGGCTATACAGCGAAACACCCAGTGCGCTTTGTTGATTGAGCGGGAAATTGATACCAAAATCAGGTAAAGCGAATATCCCAACGCTGCTATTATGTAAACCGGGAGCGACACCCAGGCTGCTGATTGCGCTGGGTGTGAAGCTCGATGCGTTGTAGCTCATGGTTGGAAAATAAAGTATTGCGCCAAGATCCATTCGCTTGCCAACATCGACCATGCCGGCTGGGTTGATCGCGGCAATCAAGGTGTCTTCTGGCAACGCAGAACCCGCGCCGCCCATGCCGCGTGTGATTTCGCTAAAGCCATAATCAAATGCGCCATTAACCGCAAGTGCAGAAACACTCGATAATAAACCGAACAAAGCGAGTGAAGTTTTGAGTGTTTTGTGTGAGCGTAGCATACAGTCAAATCCTTTTGATCTAATGTGAATGACGTTCCGCCGTTTGTGGCAGAGACATTTAAGTTGTGATTATCCTATCACGAACGCGGCATGATTAATGAATGGCAGGGGCATGTCAACCCACGCAACAATTTTATCCTTCCATAATTGGTGTGTGATTTGTCGCAATGACTGAAGTTCTATGGGTTTTACGTCATGGCGCTCAAACATAACAATATCACTTTCGACATGAAATACTTCGGCATTATCCGCAATTTTTCTTCCGCCGTGACGATAACATAAGTCATTGGTGCGACGATTGTTGCGTGTTGTAGTGAGTAATACATCCGCATTTGATTCTAAAAATTGCGTGACAGCAAAGTCCATTAACATATCTGTGATGCCAAAACCTGCCGATGATTTTCGCCATTGCGGGTGCACAGCGAGCTGACCCATGAGCATCAAGTGATGCAATTTTTTTTCAAACAATGCATCTAAGAAATTTTCGGGAAAACGATCTTTTAATGCATGTCGCTGACGATTGGCGGTGAATTGCGTGTTGATCCAGTGAAACATAAATAAACCGACGGGTTCATTTTCGGCAAATAAAATAACGGCTTCATCATTCTCAATAAATGGATCGCCACCCAGATTATTGGCTTCATCAATATTTTTTTCTTCGCGTAAGGCCTGTTCGATGGTGGCATGCCAAAAGGAATACGTTTTTTCATACTGAGAGAAAAATGCGGGATGGCAAAATTCATTTTTAGCGGGTAATAAAAAACAGCGTAAACTTTTTAGCAGCGCTGTGTCGATGGGTGCAGGGTTCATACTAAAATCCTTTTGTTAAAAAATCCTAGTGACGTCATTTTACATGGTATCTGAATTAGAGTCCTCTTTATTGTCTGCTAGCAATGCTTGCACGGCTTTTTGGAAAGCAACGCCTTCATCCCCGATGCATTGAATGCCTATGCCAGGTGAATGAAGATCGCTTTGTGTTGATTTTGGAGTGATCCATATCACTTCCCCGGTGAACACAAACGTTTGTTGGTTTTCAGGCAGTGTGATGGTTGCAGATACGAGATTACCTAAATGAAATTCATTTTCTGTGGGAATAAAAATGCCTCCGTCTCGAACAAAGGGCATATAAGCGTTATTGAGCGCTTGAATATTGGTAAAATGATGGGTTATTTGCTGTTCTTCATCGCGCATGCCATTGTGCTCAGGGTGTTATTGCCAACAATCTACTGGGGACTGGGTTGCTGTGCCATTGGTGTTGGTTAGGGTCATTGTCGTGCAACCCGTATCGTCTGTTTGTGCACCCAGCGCAGCAGCCGTGATCGTATAACTAGAAGCGGTGTTATTGGTAATGCTCATTTGATAATAGCCACTATATGAGTTGGTGGTCCCGGGCCAAACGGCCCCTAAGTTACCATAACTCGTATTGCTGATGCGGTATTTTTCTTCTGCAATTTGAATGGCCAAAATACTTTTGATGGCGTCAGAGCGATTGCTTCTTATTTGATATCTTTGGTAGGACGGCATGAGTGAGATGACTAAAATTGCTATTATCAGCAATACAATCAGTATTTCGGTAACGCTAAATCCTTTTTGCGGTTGTGATAATTGCATAATAGCCTCTTTTTTTCGCTCTTTTTGAAACGTGACAGCAGTCATTCGTGCACGTTCCTTATTTTATCACAAGTCCTAAATTAAAGATGGGTAGATACATTGCAAAGACAAAAATTCCGACTATTATGCCAATGGTGACAATGAGCAGCGGTTCAATAAGCGTTGTTAGTCCTTCCACACTGCTGTCTACTTGTTCGCGATAATATTCGCCGACTTTGCTCAGCATATGATCCAGTGATCCTGACTTTTCACCGATTTCAACCATTTGTGAAACCATGGGTGGAAACATTAATGTGCCTCTCATGGCGAGTGAGATGGATTCACCTTGCACGACTTGTTCGCGCGTTTGTAAAAGTGCATCGCGAAACAGTTGATTGTTAGCAACCTTCGCCACGCGATTCAAAGCGTCGATCAACGGAATACCAGCGACGAGTGTAATCGATAAGGTCGAGCAAATACGCGAGATGATTGCTTTCTGAACTATCGGTCCAAACAGGATAATACGAATGGCCAGTCTATCCAGAAAGCGATTAAAACCATTGGATGTTTGACGAAGTTGTCGAAAAAGATAAAAAATGACAGCGAGAACAATCAAAATTAACCACCAGTTTTCACGGAGATGGTGTGACAGAGAAACGACGGCTAGCGTAAAACCGGGCAATTTTGCGTTAAATGACGCGTAAATTTTTTCAAATCGTGGAACCAAAAATACGAGCATGCTGATACAAACGATAATGGCCACGGATAATACCGTGATGGGATAATAGAGCGCTCTTTTGATGCGGCTTTTTAAGTATTCGTGGTATTCCAAGTAGTTCGCTACTTCATTGACCATTTTGTCGAGCGTACCGGATTGCTCCCCGGAATTGATTAAGCCACAAATGAGTGCGTTAAAAAATTGCGGATAAGGCGTGATTGCCTCTGCAAAAGTGCGGCCATTCGCGATGTCATCTCTGATTGTGAGTAGCATAGCGCGTAATTTTACTTTTTCAGCACCGCTCGAAATGATTTCCAATGAATGTACGAGTGGGACGCCCGCGGTCAGCAAGGTGGAAAGTTGGCGCATGATAAAGACGATATCGATAATTTTGATTTTTCTGTCTGCTTTGCCGGGCAGCATCCAAAGAGAGCGTTGTTGGAGATAGTGGATAGTAATACCCAGTGTTCGCGCTTCATGTTCAGCAGCTGCATCCTCTTCGGCAACGATAACCCCAGTTGCTTTTTGTCCCCATTTGTTAATACCTTTCCAAACGTAGGGTTTATACTTCCCCATTTTAAATGTAGTCATGCATTTCCTTTATGATATCTTGATTACACCGTCGAAATAACACGATTCAATTCTTCTAAGCTGGTGATGCCCATTTTAATTTTATTGATACCTGCTTGCCGCAATGTCATGAAACCTTCTTTCTTGGCAAGTTCTGTGATTTGAGCAGTGTCAGCGCCACGTAAAATGAGTTCACGCATAGTGCTTGAAATGGGTAAGAGTTCAAAAATTCCCGCACGACCTTTGTAACCATTGGTGCATTTACCGCAAGTGGTTATCCCGGGGGCATAAATGGTCGCTTCAGTATCTTTTTCTGAAAAACCTTGTTGCATTAAAATATCGGCTGGAATTTTCACGGGCCTTTTGCAATGTTTGCAGAGTTTGCGTAGCAGTCTCTGTGCAACGATCAACGATAACGTGCTGGCAATGTTATAGGTTTCAAGCCCAATGTTAGACAAACGAATGAGCGTCATTGGCGCGTTGTTGGTATGTAGGGTTGATAACACCAAGTGGCCTGTTTGTGCCGCTTTTGTCGCGATGTCTGCGGTTTCTAAATCTCGAATTTCACCGACCATGATGATGTCAGGATCTTGTCGCAAAAAAGCGCGCATCGCTTTGGCAAAGGTGAGACCGCTTTTTGCATTCATGTGCACTTGATTCACGCCCGACATATAAATTTCTATCGGGTCTTCGACCGTGCAAATATTTTTTTGAATAGAATTTAATAATTTTAATGCGGTGTATAAGGTGACGGTTTTACCGCTACCGGTTGGCCCTGTCACTAAAATAATCCCTTGTGGTTCGTAAATGGCTTTGAGATATAAATCACGTTGAAAATCTTCCATGCCGAGCGAGCTGATATCCAGCGGAATGGCATCGGGATCTAAAATTCGAAGTACGACCTTTTCACCATAAATGGTGGGGCAGGTGCTGATACGAAAATCGATGACTTTATCGCGTGATAACGTAATTTTAAATCGACCATCTTGGGGTACGCGATGCTCTGCAATATCCAAATTTGCCAAGACTTTGAGACGCGCGACAAGCGGTCCCCCCGTTTGCGCAGGAGAGCGTGACGCCTCATGTAAAATACCGTCGATACGGTACCGAATCCGAAAAAAACGATCAAAGGGTTCAAAGTGAATATCGGATGCCCTGATTTTGATGGCCTCGAGCATCAGTTGATTGACGTAAGAGACAATGGGTTTGTCTTCTAGATTTATCGTGAGCAATGTTTCTGCGGGTTCTTCATAAGCAGTGATGTCAAGATTGGCTAGCGCGCTTTCACCGATATTTTCCAAACCAGCGATCATCTGCGCTTCCCGCATATCGGCAGTCAATGCGCGTAGCTTATCTGCCTCCACAACAACCAGTTTAATTTGAGCGCCTGTCGAAAAGGCAATTTCGCTTACATTAACGGGCTCCGGATCTGCAATACCGAATATCAGTGTGTTCTTTCGGCGTAATAAGGGGATGGCAAGCCCTTTTTGTACGGCATCCAGTGACATAAATTCAATGGGCATTTTATCGGATTGATGTACGTCAAGGTTATACAAAGGCAATG
>Ga0155584_1069_pt1 | contig 10322 bp, 10 predicted proteins | sample RifCSPhighO2_12_FD_107241 | JGI IMG/M metagenome (GOLD analysis project Ga0155584, IMG submission 107241) | Gammaproteobacteria bacterium RIFCSPHIGHO2_12_FULL_40_19
TTTTTGCGCCGTCTCGAAGGGTGAATGGCTAGTATGTATTTTTTGTCATGTACAGAGAAAAAAATACGGTTTGTTTTTCCTTGTTTGTCTTTATAGGTCACAACTAACTGACCGTTACGAATTTCTGCCTTTTCTGAGAAATAACCTTTAGGTGGATGAATAGAGGCGTGCATCGGTGACTTTTTCAATCCTATTTGCAATAAAATATGATCTGTAATCATTTGCATGGGTTTACGTAATCGTTCTACGTCAATGATAATATATCCTGCTGTGACATCGCTAGCCATCTTGTGATTGAGTAATCTCTTGAGGGCGTAGGCGGGTATATCGAGGCTTTCTGCAATGGTGATGAAGGTACGACGTAAATCGTGAACAGTAAATGGTATACCTGTTTCTTCAATCACTTTTGCCATTTGCTTACGAGGTTCAACAATATATCCACCTTATATCCACCTTTTCCTGACCCTAAAAAAACAAATTCACTATTGGTATTTTGATTGCGCTGTATTAAAAGGTCATAAAGGTAATCAGAAAGAGGAAGGGCATGTGGTTACCGATTTTTGGTATCGCTGTGCGTCCGCAAGTCCTGATTTTAGCGCATCAATACAAAAATCCGTGTCCAGTGTATTTGACAGTGACCAAGCAACAACATATCGGCTATATTTCGGAGTGACGCGAATACCAAATCCGTCACCTTCATATTCTTCATATCGAGCCGTTTTTGGTTTTAGCGCTTTAATGTATGTGTCTGTAAAATTACTCATTGCCATTCTCTTAAAACTATCAGTGATGAAAGTGGCGATAGTGATGCTCTAAAAAACATTTTATTTTTTGTTATCCTCAATCGCTGCTTTTACTTTCTTTAACACCTTTGCTGTGACTTTGCTTTGAGCTTCCAGTTTGCTGATATAGGCTTGGGTCACATTCATGTGTTTTGCTAATTCTTCTTGGGTGATATCGGCATTAATGCGGGCTAAAGCAACTGGGTTGTCTACGTAATCAGCTAACTCAAAAGGTACATAATCTTCACCGCTATATTTTTTCTTTAAAGCTTCTTCAATTTCGTCACGTAACGCATTGTAGACATTGAAGGGCAATAATACATATTCTGCTTTGCCATCGATTGATTTGATAATTTGTAAAGTCATTTGTAAGCGCCTCCGCGTGGCTTAATTTTTTCTATAGCAATAATTTTTACTTCGTCGTCCCTGTCAAAAACAATGCGCCATTGTCCAACACGTAATCGATGAAGGCTCTCGCTGCCTTGTAATGGCTTGATGTCTAAAATTGGATTGTCAGGATTTTCGCCTAACAATTTAATTTTCTCAGCAATCCGATTACGGTCTGTCCTAGCCAAGCTTTGTAATGCCTTTTTCGCCCGTTTCTTTATAAGTAAGGTGTAGCGCATTTAAAATCCTTATATTTGGTTATTATAAGTTATATTTAGTTATATTGCTATATATTTCCTTTGGGTACACTTTTTTGTGTTCTTATATGATCTTAAGTGATACTAAGTGGTAGCGATGATATTGATAAAATCCTTATTTATCAATAATAAATTGAATGATTTGAATTTGTTTGATATCGTTTGATTCCGATATGAAATAGGTTCGTAATCAGTAGGTTCCGAGTTCGAGTCACGGCGTCGGCAGTTGTGAAAACAAGGGTTACGAGTCATCTTCGCATGGTACTAATGGCACAATAAATGGGCCGTCACACATGAAATCGAGATCAACCACAACGTCAATGTTTGAAAAATACTGACACCGAAAAAAGCAACGTCAAGCACGCTCGACATCACCAATACACCACACAAAGGCGATACGCTGCTTCATCAAGCAATACGCCGCGGTGATTCCATTGAGGAGATAAAGGAATTCATAAAAAAGATCGGCAATGAGAATGCTATCAAAATGGCAAGAACGGTTAACGATCAAGGTGAGTTACCACTATCTCTCTGTCTAAATGATAAAACAGACGACGATCCACTCGATTATAAAACGTGTAAAGCTAGTGCCATCGACTCTCCCTTTCCGCAAATATATTCACTCTTATTACCGCTTACTTGTGCCAATCCATTGCCATTACTTTTAACACAACCAATCGAATTTTCGACGCTGCTTGAGACGTATAAACCGACGACTGATGGCCCGCTTTATCAGCATTTAAAAATAGGTTGCGAAGCAGCCAATTTTGCTCGTAATATTTTGACGAAGTCATGCACTCATCCTGATAGCAACCTAAGACCGTGGTCTTATGTCAAAGAAGACTCAAAACTGCTTAACAACGCGAGATTTAATTTTTGGGTTGAGGAAGGGATTAAACAAGAAACATATACGAGTTTGCCAGCGCAAACTCGCAGAATGATGGCCTATAAAAATATAGGCATTGGGGATTGTAGGGAACATTCTGATATTGTTTTTTATTATTTGACTGAAAAAAAGCAAACCGTTCAGTGTGACTGGCTTGGCAGCAGTAACGGTGACCACGCATTTATTCTGATTGGCCGAGACCCCGCGAGTGATCCAACAAAACCAGCTACCTGGGGGAAAAACGCGGTCATTTGCGATGCCTGGGCAGGCATTATTTCTCCCGCCGATCAACAGCACATTCTAACCTATAAAGAATTTTGGAGCCCTGAGGAGATGCGTGTGTATAGCAGCCTTCCAATCTATAATGCCAACTATCATCAGTTTGAATTATTCGAGTCCGCACCTACCCCTACTAACACTACTGCTGTAAATGTAGAAGTATCAGGCATGGGTCTTTTTCCACCTGCGCTAAACGACAAAAAAATAGAGATTAGCTTACCTCAGCAAGTAGTCAATAAATTACAATAACAAGTGATAACTTTACCTTTTAGCAACAACAAAATCGCCAGGTTCTGCAACACCATTATGATTTACGACAATGATATCACCTTCGCGGAAGCTTTTACTTTGACCGCTTGGTGCAATCATCGCATCGCCTTTAATTTTCAAGCCATAAATATTTGTCTGTTGTGTAAAATAATTAGGAACCCATTCTTTCATTTGGGCTAAATTTAAAGAAAAGGGTCAATAAAGAAAAGGGTCAAGTCCGCACAATTGACAAAGCATAAAAACATCTGAATAGTTGCGTGTTCGTTTTTTCGGGGCGAGATCATACTGCGTGTTTATCATCAGCCTTATTAATTTCTTCAAATTGATTAATATGTACCTCACCATCAGGAAGGCGTGCAACGATATCTAATTCTCTGCCCATTGCTTCTATGTAACTACGCAGCGTAGAGATATACACATCAGTACGTCTTTCAATTCGAGAAACATTTGCCTGTTTTGTATCTAAAAGTTTGGTTCTGTTAGCGCTGGCGTGAAGCCAGACAGACTAGTTGCTAATTTTCAAGCTTACTGTTAACCATGAAGCCATGCAAACATCTTTGATAATTCCTGCCAAAATTGTTCTTTTGGCGGTAGCATTGGAACTTGATGCGACAACATGTTGTCCCATTCGCTTTCTAGTTCGTGTAATTTAGGATGCTTTGCCATAAGCTTCATCGTTGGTAGTGGAATAGCTTTGTATTTGCATTTCTTTTTCAGCACATCAAAAATGACGGCTGGTTTTTCACCTGACATATGGTTATAGAGGTGTATCACATCGTAAAGATCACGGGGGCGTGCTCTTTCGCTTAGTGCCCTAACTTTTTCTGCAAAAACTTCTGAAAAGTTGTAGCAAAATACTTTAATTTTATCAGATGGTATGTCGGAATAAGGGTGATGCACATTTTGTAGTACTGGTGGCAGCACAAGGATTTCTTCCGCTGTTAAATCAAGTTTGATGCGATAGGGATTGTTTCTACGTTGCAGGGGGCCAACATAGTTAAGTCGTCCTTCAACGGTAGTTTTACCATCGTTATTTTGATAAATTTCAAAGCGGATAGTGTCTTCAATGATTTCTATGCCAATTGCTTCATAAATCCATTTGCCAATGTTTTTAAAACGATCGGTAAGAAATTTTTCATCAATGTGATTGACATCAGTTAGTGTGTAGTCTAGATCTTCTGAAAAGCGATATGTTTCAAAATAGCATTTTTTTAAGCAAGTGCCGCCTTTGAAAATCCACTTTTCGAATAATTCAGTATCATTTGCAATGCCTGCTAATAACCATCCAAGAACATAATCTTTCTCTATTGTATTAACAGGCAAGCTAAATTCACGAGCAAAATCCATGATTTCTTGTTTGACCATCATTTTATTTTTTCCAGTGTGCTGGTACCCACAAACGCCAGCGAGTGATTAATTTATCCACATCAAGCTGCGGGTCAAGTTTAGTCTTGCTAATAGTGACTTGTTTTTTGCAAGCATTAATAATGTCTAGTTCTTCGGGCGCATATTGTTCGAGCAAGAAGCCCAAACGCTTGAAAGCAGCACTATTGTTGAGTCGATTTGCATAATTTATTAATAGCGGCAAATTTTTATGTTCAGATTTTAAATATTCTTTCAGCATGTCGGCAGTCATGCGTATGCCCCCACCTAGTTTTGGATCAATTAGAAAATCAAGAATGGTACGTGTGGGGTCGGAAACTGAAATCTTTATTTTTTCTTGCCAAATGGTTTTAAGTCCAAACAAGGCTTGCTTTGAAATGGTGTGTAACAAAAAATTGGTGCCATTTATAACTGGCTTGCGGTTTCTGGGTCGTTCAGTAGTTAATACAACCAGAGTGCGAAATATTTGCTCCGTTAAACCCCAATATTCTGCTGCATTGCATCCGCCGATATAGCAGGGGTGAAATATTTTTTCCGCAACTACCCATGGGTGTTCAAGTGGTATATCACCCGTGGTTGACTCTAAAGGCACCGAAATATACAGCCCACGCTTAATTCGTGATACCCAGCCTTTGGTTGCCCAACGTGCTAATATCTTTGCTGCGTGTTCTCTTGATAGACCTAAAAGCGTCGCAGCTTCTTTGACTGAAATAGTATGCTGGGTACCGCGAAGCAGCGTTGTTATTCGCTCGCGATCCAGTTTACCTATACCTGATGGTTTGCTCATTTTAGTACCTTTAAAGAGTCATAGTTCATCTATTAAATGAATTATAGCACTTAAAAGGTACTAGTGTGCAAGAGATATAATGTATTATTCCATGGAGGGACACTTGGAGATAAATAAAGTCAATATCGTACAATAAATGACAAAAGAATATGAAAATTAACCCCTTGATTTCACTGTTGTTAACTGTTGTAGTGCGTTGCTATTTATGGCCCAACGCTTGCTGCCAATGGTGATATCCTTCATCTGTAATAGTATGATTCTTCTTGGTTTACTCAAATTCATTTACTGTTTGTTATAATTAAAAGACAGTCTTAAAAAATTGCGCCTACACCTACACGAGGGGTTGCAGATGCCGTTACTATCGCATCAAGGCTTGATAAGCCGCTTGCTGGAAGTGATGCCAGCCACAACCAATAAGAGTGGCGTTTGTCATGGCGTGGCAATGATGGGAATGCAAGCCATTTTAACTGGCGAGATAGATGTCTTTAATAAGCGCTTAGAGATGCTTCAGCTAATCCCGATCAAACGATTTAAAGAATTAATTGAAACTGTTTGGGGGTGGCAAGGCATCAATACGATTAACCCCTCATTGAAAATGGATCCAAATAAACCATTAGAAACTGGTCCAGAAGCCTATACTGAGTGGCAAAAAAGTCAGGCAAAAAATAGAGAAACACGGCTTCAGCAGTTTAAAAATAAGCTGGAAAAAGATGCAACGAAATTAGCACAACCGGAATTGTCTAAACTGGCTCAGGGGTTAACAAAAGAAGATTTGCTCGGCATAGAGGCTTTCCTGCAAGGGGTTAATTTACATGCTTCGCCTTATCTCAGTGGATTTAAAAATTTGTTTGAAACCAAGCTGGCTCCAACCACACAACGTGGTGGAACGAAGCAGGTTCTACCCTTGCTTACACCGATCAAACTTGAAAGAGAGAAAAAGGAGATTCATAACCTACTTGAATTTAGCGGACTATATGATCGCGCTGCCCTTCGAGATTATTTTTCCACCCTGGAAAAAAACTACAAGAAGAGTGAACCACTCAGTTTGCTGCTTAGTGATCACAGCCACGGCATTACAGTTGGTTACGACCCTACCAAATACCCACCCTGGTATTTTATTGATGCGAATCAATTGCCTGCGGAAGCAGTTGGTATTGAAATGCTAATTGACAGGGTATTCAGGGGGTTGTCTCCTAATCCTTTTTCTCCAGCAGACATCCTTCTATTCTCCACGATGGTTTTTGCGGCAGAATCAAGGACATTGGACCAATCAACTCAAAACAATCAGTGGGGCAAGGATTGGAAAAAACGACCGGAAATAAACGAGCAGAACGCTAAATACATCCAACCAGAGAGCGGTGCAACCTGGCTTTATATCGCTGCACGTAAGGGCCATCTTGAGATCGTCAACGCCTTGCTCCAGAACAAAGCTGACCCTAATCATGCACTAACTGATGGCACCACCCCGCTTTATATCGCTGCACAAATTGGTCATCTTGAGATTGTCAACGCCTTGCTCCAGAACAAAGCCGATCCTAATCATGCATCAACTGATGGCACCACCCCGCTTTATATGGCTGTACAAAAGGGTTATCTTGAGATTGTCAACGCCTTGCTCCAGAACAAAGCCGATCCTAATCATGCACGAACTGCTGACGGCACCACCCCGCTTTATATGGCTGTACAAAAGGGTCAGCTTGAGGTCGTTAAGGCCTTGCTCCAGCAAAGCGCTGACCCTAATTATGCGCTAACTAATGGCACCGCCCCGCTTCATATAGCCACATTTTCGGGGCATCTAGAGATGGTGACTGCCCTGCTTAACGCAGGGGCTGATTTCAATAAGAAAAATGCTGATGGCCATACACCTCTTAGTGTGGCCATTCATTTTGGATTTCTAGACATAATCAAAGCGATGCTAAACAAGGGTGTTGATGCTTTAGGTGCGCTTACTTACGCAGTAGATACTCGCTCAAAAAAATCAGCAATTGTAATTGCTGATTTTATGTTGAAAAAATACATTGAAAATAGGTTCTCTTATGTGGAAGATCTAAAAATATTCGGCGCGCCATCAAGCGGCTCTTGTGAAGCTGAAACTGAATTATTAAACGCGCTTAATCAATTAGAAAGTAATCTAAAAAATAATTCCGCAAGCAAAGCAAAAATATCCGACGAAAGTTTTAAAATACTCAGTCAAAAAGGTAGCGATACAAATAAGATTTTTGCTCCACTAATGGAGCTAGGCATAATCGAAATTGATCCAACATTGAAATTAACAATTAAAAAACCTTAATGTGGTTAATCCTCTTTTTGGTCTCGCGGTTATTGCGTTAGTACGACAGGATCATCAAATTACCATCCATTCTGTGATCAAAAATCCAACTAAAATGTACCAGCATAAGATATCGTCACAGTCGTATCATCAATCTTGTTCGGGCATATAGAATGCGTAACCACCGCAAAGCGACTATAAATCCCAGTAATTTCGATAGTGGGATATTGAGGATTTAAAGGTTTTAAATATTTCTTGCCGGCATCAATAACGTATTGCTTAAAAGTTATTTCCTCAGTAGTCGTTAATTTTGCAACAACAAAATCGCCAGGTTCTGCAACACCATTATGATTTACGACAATGATATCACCTTCATGAAAGCTTTTGCTGTGGCCGTTAGGTGAAATCATCGCATCACCTTTAATTTTCAAGCCATAAATATCTGTCTTTTGTGCAAAATAATTTGGAACCCACTCTTTTATTTTTGCCAAATTAAATTGTCTTATATCATCAAATTCAGCGGCTTTGTAGTGGTTCAAACTTAATGTGACAGTTGCCCGTTTTGTCGTCGCATTTACTGTCAATTCATCTTAAGCCTAGTACTTTCTTTTTCAAATGTTTTGTTAAATTCATTTCGACTATCTGGCGTTCTCAATCTTTCAAATTTAATAAATCCAACAACACTTTTATCATCACACTTAGAAACAATTCTTTTTACGGCTTTTAATTGTTGAACAAATAGATCCATGGTCGTGCAAGAGGACAATGTCGCCAATTGTTGAGAAAGATGATTCTTTTTAGGGAATGAATTAGGTAAATAATTAATTTGTTCTACTAAAAATTTAGCCAATGTAAAAACTTTTTGTAGTAACAGACGCGTTTTTTCTTCATCATTGGAATTCGCATTATACATTGCTGGTAGACAATTTGTACTTAGCGTTTTCACAAGAAACAACCAAGATTGAGTTTCCTTATCCAAGTCATCAATTTTACTAATCGGTTTTAGGTAAGGTGCACCGATTTTTAAAAGAAGTTTGATAACTCCAATATGTCCTCGCTTAATTGCCCAATCAAGAGGCGTTCTGCCATTACGTTTATCATTATTTGGATCATTAGTCTTAACATGTAAGTTGGCACCTTTGCTAATGAGGTAGCTCACAATGGCTTCATGCCCATTAGCTGCCGCCCAGAACAGAGGTGTTTGCCCATATTCATCAGCGAACTCAAGTAAAGCTGGTTTGTTTTCAATGAGAACCTTTACCATATCCAATTTGCCAACTTCGATAGCAATGAGAATGGTTTTATCATCAATAATAGCGCCAGCATTAATGAGATATTTCACAATAGCTTCATATCCATTAGCTACCGCCCACATCAAAGATGTTTGGCCATGTTTATCCGCGCACTTAAGTAATTTAGGCTCATTCTCGATTAATATACGCAGCGCGTCCAAAACGGTGTCAGGCTTGTACAATTGCACTTTCAACAAAATTGGGGCAATGTGCAATTGTACAAGCCTGACACGGTTTTAGACACGGTTTTATGTGACATATAGCACCAGAAGTTCATTATCTGATTAAATGGATGAGACGGTAATTTTTTAAAGCCATTTATTTCAAAAAACTGAATGGCATTTTTATTAATTTTTAATTGTGGCATAAAGTTATCTCTCCGCTTGGATTAATTTATTGTTCTCACCTCTAGATATAGCGCGAAGAATGGTGTCTAAAACGTTATCAAGATGTTTGCCAACATCTTCTGCTAAAAATCTTAATACCATATAGCCGTTCTCTTGCAATAGAGCATCCTTCCTTCTATCGCGCCTGTACGCATCTGCATCACTAAGATGCTGTGCACCATCAACTTCAATGGCAATACGCGGATTGATACAAAGTAAATCAACTTCCATGCGTCCTAAGCCATCAAAGGGAATGGCTAATTCTACATTCAGGTGAAAACGATCAGATGTTTCTGGCAAGGTTGCAAGACGTCGGTATAGGAAGGCTTCAGTAGCACTTCGTGCATGATAGATGCCTTCTTTTTCTAAAATTGTTGAGGAAGTAACCTGCACGAATAATTTTGCTAATGGGCAATCAATACCATCACGAATTAATCGCTTAACAGTTGCTGCATAATCTGCTTTCCATTTAGGGTCCACTGGTAGTGGAACTTCAGAAGGCCAACCAGATGTGGCACTAGCGGGAAGAAAAATTTTGTATCCGACTGCTTCATAAGCACGACACCGTCGATTAAACATTCGTTCGAGCATCGGTACATTTAGATCAGCGTAGTCATAAACTTGCACTTCTTTTTTGTTATCATGCAGACGATGTAACCGTCCTACATATTGCGCAATAGTGCCACGCCAAGAAACTGGAAGTGTGAGAAACAGTGTGTCTAAACGTGGATCATCATATCCTTCGCCGATAAAACGACCAGTTGCCAGCAAAACACGACCTTCATTTTCAGGAATTTCTTTTATTTGACCAATTGCATTTTTAATTTTTTTAGCACTCATTCCACCACGCAATACAATAACATGCTTAATATGTGGTATTAGGAGTTCGTGTAAACGATCCAAATGCTCATTACGTTCTGTTAACACAATGGGCGAACGATTATTTTGAATAGATAGAATAATATCTCTGCATATTAAGTGATTGCGTTCAGCATCAACTATTAGTTCTTCATAAAGGTCTTGAAATTGAATGCGAAGATCATCGTCTATGGGTTTGAAAGGACGAAAACTGGTGGGTTGCACTAAAACAGTGTGCTCAAATGGATGTAAAGCAGCTTGTTCTTTAGCATTAACTTGATATCGTACTGGACCGCAACGCATGGTGATAATGGGATGGCGACCATCTTTACGTGCAACTGTCGCGGATAAACCAGTAATGAATTTTGCTTTAACTTGTCGAATTATTTTTTCAAAGCTATCGGCTGGTAAATGATGGCATTCATCTACAATGAGTTGCCCATATTGATCGACAAGATCATTAACGATATTTTTACGTACAATACT
>Ga0155584_1010_pt1 | contig 10190 bp, 5 predicted proteins | sample RifCSPhighO2_12_FD_107241 | JGI IMG/M metagenome (GOLD analysis project Ga0155584, IMG submission 107241) | Gammaproteobacteria bacterium RIFCSPHIGHO2_12_FULL_40_19
ATCGCTAAACACTATATGTAGTGGCTAGGTTACTCAACTGCATAGGCATGAAACGTTAAATATCCCGATTGATTTGTCTTACATGAACTTACAGAAAATCAATCTATCAAACAAAGACCTAACCGCGGCAGATTTAACTGGGGCAGATTTAACTGGGACAGATTTAACTGAGACGATTCTCACAAGGGCCAATTTATCGAATGCAACTTTCGATCTTAATGAATTAAAAAAAGCCAAGAATATTGATTACGTTGTGATGCCGATCAATATAGAAAAATTAAATGTATTATCATCTCAAAATAGCAATGTAGCACTTTCACCTGACGATGCATCACTTCTCCCATGCAGCAACGCAGCATCGGCGCCACCGGAAAAAACTTTGAGCCAATTGGCAGTCGATCTTTGTCGCAGTTCTGATGCGCCATTTACAGCAGGCGAAAACAAAGAAACTTTTGCGGCTTACCTGCGTTCACTGCCGGAAAATCAGAATATGCAGTTCTCAGTCATCATTAACAATTTAAATGATGCCGAAAAAGAAACGTGCGTAAAAAATTGGCTCAAAAAAAACATGCCAACGGTAAGCGATGAGAATATCAACGCAATGATAGCTGCATATGCGCAAACTTATTCTAATCTCACTCTTGAAGCCTTTGACACTCAGTCTCACGCAGCCAACACAAATGAGAACACGACGCAGTCTATCAATACTAAAGAGACGCATTATACATTCTCAGCAAGCAATAGTGATGGCATCGAACTCACCATGCAGAGTGCTGTGCGCTATCAAGCTCCAAATACGGATGTCTCACTTGGCAGAATTGACTACACTTTTAAAGCAGAAACACTCAAAACACCCGCTAACACAACCCCCGGTCTTTCTATTGTAAGGGCCACTTGCACCAATTCTGTATTATCCGATTTAATCAACGGCACCCGTCCACTGGCCGTCAGTGCTGATGGGGTTTCAGACATGGCATTATCCATACCTGTTTATTATCAGGCCTATAAGCAAGAGCTGCTGAATGATCAGAAACTTAACCCACAAGAACGCGCAGATAATCTGATCGTTTTTTGTAAAAACAATACAGAAGTGACGTTAGATTTATCCGATATGGATTTACAACATGTTGACTTTAAGGGCAAAAATCTTGCCAAAGCAAACCTCAGAGCAACACAGCTGCAAGGGGTGAATCTTGAAGGGGTGAATCTTGAAGGGGCTATCATTAATTCAAATACAGCTTTCACCAATATTACGGTAGATACAAAAACAAACGTTAACAAACTGAAATATCAGCCAGCTTCAGAACCGGCATCAGCATTAGATGAAAGAAAAATAGCGGTGGTCAACCTGCTTCAAAATTATATTCACTCACGCGGCGAAACAAGCGACAGTGGTTTTAAATTAGATTTTTTTAGGAGAGCACCGTGGCATAATCAAACGCTTACGGAAGAAAAAATTGCAGATGCAAAAAAATTAATTTTACAGGTGCTTGGTGCTAATAGTGACGACAATATTACTACTCTCCTGCAAACATCTGCTAGTGATAAAAGACTCAATAAAGCCTTGATTTCAAGTGACTATCAAAAATGTCTGGAGCAATGCATAAAAGTACAATCCACCCACTCTGTGGGATTAAATCGGAACTAATACAAATTAATAATAAATTTTAATTTTTTGCTTGATGAGGGGGTTCTAATTATTAAATGTACTGTGGCTTTATCTTTTTCTAATTGATCGATAGATTTAGACGAAGCTAAAGAATCAAGCTGAAGTAAGTCAGCTGCAGTTTTTAAATGTTCTTTTTTTTGGGGTCATTACTTTTAAATGCTTCCAAATCCCGTTGTAACTCAACCTAAGTGTTTTACCTTGATTACGGCGTCAACGCGTAACTTCTACTATACTTGGATTAGAATTGTATGCCACTCTCACAACTTACTGAAAAATTGCCGGCGAGGGTTGAGAGTGGCGTGAATATATACTGAGTTAATTAACAATGGTGCGGATTATGCCTTACACACTACAACCAGGTGATTTAGTGTTAACGCAAGAAGAAATTGTAGAGTGTCAACGCATTGTTATGGATGATTCCAAACTTAGGAGCGCGTATCGCTATATCACGCAGGATGGACAGAAAGCCGACAAAGAGATGCAGAAGCTTATACAGCAGGGGTATGATTCGCGCACGGCGCAAGATCGGTTGCGTGATCACAAACGTCCGGAGAACAGTCTTGTTCAAGATCCGTTGAACGCTCGTCAGTGGAACAACACGACGCAGGAGTGGGAGGACGACGCAACCAGGCGGTTGCGCATAATGGTAATGCAGGCATCTTGGGCGCAAAACCCACAGGTAGGTGTAACAGAGCGTGATTCGAGTGTACCTACATATGGCTGGAAACAAAATCCATCCGGTCAGCTTGGCTTCCATCGTTTGTCAGATGGTAATTATGTATTTACTGGCGATGCAGCTGGTAGAAAGTTAGTTGAGAGACTCAAGCAAGGTTTAAAAGAAGCGCCACCAATGGGAACAGAAAAGAAGGATGCCGCCAAATTGGAACAAGTGATTCAGAAGCCCGAACCATATGACTTCCCATTAGTATGCGATCTCATTACAACATTAAAAGCCAAACAAAATCCTTCTCAAGCTCAAGCAAAAACCGCACTCGGGTTGCGTTATCTTCTGTGGGCAAAGTTGAATCACGAAACTTATCTTAATCTGACAAAATACTTGGGCAGAACAGGTCAGCTAGGTATGGTGCGGTGGGTTAATGAGAGGAAAGATAGCTTTAGTCGTCAACATGATCGTAATTGGGGAATTCGTTGTCCAGATGCTTTACCTGCCTTTGGGTATCAGCAACTCGTGCAGAATAGTGGTAGTCAAAATAAAGGGAACGTGATGAATCACTTAGGGATGGATTATGTGTTCGCGGCGGAGAATGATGCGGACTTCGAAAAAATGGCAGTACAAGAAACGCAAGTCCTTTGGGGCGAGCTGCCAGCGGTTGAAAATGCCTTACAAAATCTTCAAATCTTAAGTAAAGGAGACAATGCCCGTTATTTGGCATTATTGGATGAATTTATTACAAAAGTTGATATGGATAACACGTGTGTTACGGGGCGTTTCAAAACTGCTTGCGTCTGGGTAGATCAACAGGTTGCAGCTGCAGCTGTTCACGGTAATCAGTCTGATACACCGGACTTTGATAAACTGTACAAACTAGTTACAGACTGTGAACGGGTTGATGCAGAAGAGAAGCATATTGGCCTAGACCAAGAGAAAGTGAAGGAGGTGGGTCAACTACTTACAAATTGGATTCAACGGTATAATGGACACAGCTTGGCAGTGGGAGGTGGGACACATGTAGAGATTAAACAGGAAAACATCGAAAAAATCTTACAGAGCGTGATGGGTAGTATAGATAATCAGGAGGCTGTTAAAGCGGCAATCATAACAGCTTGTCAACAAGCTGCGGTTCCAGCGGTGCAGCAGCAAGTCGCAGCGGTACCGCCATTTCCAGACGTCCCTCCTCCGCCACACCAACAACAACCGCAAGCTGTAGCCGCGGTGCCGCCGCCACCACCCGGCCCGCCGCCACCACTCGGCCACCCCCCCCTACCTCTTGTGTGCCCAGGCATCGGATTTCTTGCAGTAGGTGCCGGTTACCGAGCGGCACCAACAAGATCAGATTCGGCAGATTACAATTTGTTGTATGCCAGTAGTACGGATGAAAGACTGAAAAAAATGGCTTCTATGTTAACAACACTCAGTGCAGCTTTGCAGCCTGGCGAATCCATAACAATTCAACCACCTAATATGGCTCGCGTTATAGTTGGGAAGGGGAGTAAGGGTGGGATTTATATTGAAGGGGCCACCGATTATTCCGGAGAGAAGAGACATATTTACTTTAACACTGATGGCACAATGGCCACAGACCCAACGAAAGCGCCTAATCCTGATAGAGAAAAGTTGGCAGCGCATCTTAATCGTAGCCTGACATGGGCGGCGTATAATGCTTTCCAAAAGATTGAAAACAGTACTGAATATGGAAATTTGCGTCCTCCGCGAGCTGCCGGCCCGGGATATTGAGCATAATGTGCGCGTTCCTAAGCCAATTGATTGCCCAATGAGTATTCTAGAATTTCAAAAAATGTTTCCGGATGAGACAGCCTGTATACAATTGGGATTTACCCAAATTTTAGCGATGGGTCGTCGCGGCAAAATGACGGGTACCTATGCCTTATATTATGCAGCATCGTATAGACTTTTTAAATTATCTGATATGCAATCTTGCGCCGCATCAAAAGAAAGCAGAGATGGATATTTTAATAAAAACTTACGCAATATCCGAGAGACCAGAAATTTAATCCTCGGAAATTGCGCTGTTTCACATACTTTTGATTGATGAGTATTGTCGACTTCCCTTTCAATTTTCCGATGAAATTAGCAACAGCTAATTTCGGCGGTATCGCTAAAAATATGTGCACATGATCCGGCATTACGTGCCCTTCAACTAATTGCACCTCATATCGTCTACACAACTCTTTCAATATTGGACCAAGATCCTTTCTCAAGGCGCCAAATTTTGCCTTGCGTCGATACTACTTTGGCCAGCTGCTTGAGTCTCTTCTTTATCAAAATTATGCGATGCACCACGGCGAGTAGTATCATCAGTGCTTCTTTGTTGTGAACCGAAAAGAGAAGAGAGCGATGCAGCAGTTTGCGACCTGCTTGCTTGTTGTTGCGCCAGCGTAAACGCCTCAATTTGAGCTTTAAATTGATCCAGACAACGCTTCATTTTAGCTATATTTTCAAATGAAGCCATAGTTGAATCAAATGAGTTTGAACGCTCTTTTAACTCTCTAACGAAGTCTCTTAAGTCAAAATCGGATTTTGATTTACCTGCTGATAATTGCGTACAATGAAGTTGATCCGTAAGCTGACAAACGATCTGCTCAATAGCACAAAATCGTGAAGCGTCTCTGCTGCGCACGCCAAAATCTGATGGCATGCCAGATGAAGCCACGCTCGACAAAAGTGATACGTCTCCTCCTTTCATCTCTATAGCGGCACGCATGCGCGATTCTTCCATTTTTTGATATATTGCGAATTGTTCTTGCACTAACTGAGTTGCATGCACGAAGTCATAGAGAACAAGTGCATTTAACCCTTCGGTTTGGAGCTGCTCCCGCAGAGTACTTCCTGCAACTTTGAGTTCTGCTCTTATCAAAGCAAGTGCAGCAATCTTTTCTTCCAAATCGGCCAATAATTCTGCTTCAGTCTCAATGATAGCTTTGATATCGGTTACTGTGTCACAGTATCTATGCGCAACCATCAACTCACGAAGTTTTTGTTGTGTATTTTCAATATGAGAGACAAAGCTATCTGTTAGTTGATGCTGAGAACTGATGATTCGTTCAGCAATTTCATTAGTCATAGTTATGTGTCGTACATATGGCAAGTCTTTCACAGGATGCAATTGCGATAGCGCTTCCACTGATTGATTTAACATTAAATCGAGTATATATTTCATTTCTTGTAGTCTAAACACAGTGACTTTCCCATCGACATCATAATGAGGATCACTAAAATCAACGACTGTATCAGTTCCATCTTGCGGCAAGGTTAAGTTATATTGACCACACATTTGAGCAATTGATTCACGATAATCTTTAAGTAGATCAACAAAAGTCATCATTACCAAATTTGCTAGTCCAGATTTTTTTGGTTGCCCATCGCAAAGCGACGTAACAATTGCTTCAAGTTTTTCTGGGGTAACGCTTTGCGCTTGCTCAGATTTTTCAATGAGCAGATCAACAAGGCGATCCGTTGTTTCAAGGGCAAGTTGGGCAAGTTGGGCAAGAGTTATGTCTTGTTGAGCTGATTCATCGCCCGAATTAAGCCTTTTTGATGCGATCCTAGAAAGCAAATTAGAAAGCAAATTCTTTTTATATTCGGCAGGCGAAAGAGAAATTTGATTCGCTGGGGATACTTTTTTAGCGAAAGAACATTTAATTTCTTCTAATCTATCAATAAGTTGCAACTCTGGAGCTCTCATTTTTACCTCGTGACTTTTAGGGTGGTTTATTGTTGCACGAAAATATTAAGCTAATCTTAAAAAAGTTCAAAAAAGTTCAAGTACAACGAATTGCCCAGCAATTCACCTAACCGAAACAGCGAAAGCAAAATTGGCCGATAGCAAAATCGAGTAAAGGGTGGTGGACATTATTTGCAAGATAGGTTATCAAGAAAATTCAACTTTTATCCAAAATTTTGTCTCAAATCCGCTGGCACATTCCGTTTCACCTGACTTTTAAAATTACCGATCACATCACAAATCTTAAATTTTTGCATTATTTCAAATAATACACCTTCAGGTTTTTCATTATCGTTAGGGACGTCACCACCTTTCTCTAAAAAAGTAATCCATTTACTGTTAGGCGAGTTAATATCGTTAGCTAATGTCCACTGGTTTGTTTGCTCGCGGTACAACGTGCAAATTTTTTTACACATTTCTTTCACTGCGAAATCTGTAAGAGCGGCAAGAGAAGCTTTTATCGTGTCTTTGAACTGCTCATCAGCATCAATCATTATATCGTAGCCTGTTTTGTCAGAATCATTTTTTAACCATGATGCGATAGTAAAGCTCATAGCAAGATTCTTGTTCTTCTTGAGCTCTTCAATAAGTTGAATCAGTTGCTCTCCATGCACAAGACAGGCAATTAAATGCACGCCATTGTTCTTACTTTCACTATCTGCATTGAAAAACTCATAATTTAATTCGTTACAAATGCCAATAGATCCCTGAGCCGCTTTTAAAGTATGAATAAAATGAGCTATTTTTTTATTGCGCGTGTCGATGTTGCCATCGTCAATTATGGGAAGTATGTCATATATAAGATAGAGATTTTCAAGTTCCTTTTTTATCTCTGGGTCAGTTTCTGCAGAATCAAACAGCGTGGTAAGTAAATCAGCAAGTTGATCTGGTGTGATGCTTGCTGCAACGATACTCACCCCCCTTTCTCTAAAAGAATTTTCAAACGTCAATGTTTTCGCAAGTGCTTTTTGCAGCATTAAATTATCCTTTTCAGGCTTGAACAGGGTGGTAAGTTGATCTGGCGCGCTTTCTGCAGCCATCTCTAATACGCTAGAGTCTGTTCTGAACGTCAATGTTTCCGCAAGCACATTTTGTATTGTCGGGTTGGTTCTTGCAGAATCGAGAAAAATAGAAAACAAAATCAATGAAAGTTCTTTTGGGTGAGATATTTTATTCCTTGCTAATTCACAATGTCCACTTTGAAACATCAGTGCTGCTACATACTTATCTAGTTCTTCCTTATAGTTATCCGGTGGAAGTGACGTTTGCATTTTGTAGATAGGAAGATACAACACTATCCAAGTGAGATGATCCGTATCCATACTGTCTAAGTCAAATTTTTTGATATCAAAATGTTCGCGTAATGCACTTCTAAACTCTTCCTTTATGTGCAAGCCTGAATTCATTCCCCAGTAAAAAAAATTTTCTATTCCCAGTTTATCAATGCGGTCGATGGCAATGTTAATGCCTGGTACATCCTTAGTTCTACAGCGCAATATGATTGATTCAGATGATTTATGAATATTTTCGTCGATAACTTGTCGCAGTCCCTTGTCAGATAGTTTTTCAAAGATATCTGATTGAGAAAAAAGACTGTTGATTTTTGGATTATAAACAACAGATAAGAAGTCAGGGTAAGGGCCTCTAACATCTTCTGAAACTGATGATAAAAATCCATTCCAAATTTCTTTGTGTTTAATCATATCGATTAGGTGCAATAAAAGCATGTCCTCAGATTTGTCGCACAGCTTATCAATTGCATCAATAATCCCGTTTATATGTTTTTTAAGCCGTGCATCTTCATCACCTTGAAAACCACTGAAGCGTGACAAATAAGCATCTCTATAGTCCTGATCCACTATAGCCCACAGTGCCTTACTCATCACAAAATCACTTTCCTGGCAAATCCCTTTTCTTGTGAATAAAGATGCTTCATAAAAATAAAATCCCTTATAGTTTTCACTTGTGATCCAAAGATGGCCCATATCATGAAATGTCGCTAAAAAATCATGGCAGTTATAACCGTGTGGATTTTTTGTATACGCCATATCTGGATGATGAACTTCGACCGCTCGAGCTGTGTTTTCCGGATATTCATAATTGTTTCCAAAAAAGGTTACACGTAACACCTGATTATCAATTTTTCTGTCATCATCAAGAAATAACCTTCTTTCGTTAAAATATTTCTCTGCATTTTTATTCAACAAAAATGCGGCTGAAATAATTCTTACATTAAGTTGACCAGCGATAGGCATTGCTCTAACAGCCTCTTTACCGTGAACAGCTAACATTAATTGTTCGAGAGCATTGGTAGATGTTAAGACAAAGGATAATACTGGTGAATTTGACTTCGACTTTAAATAGTCAGGAGAAACAACCAGGCTAGGTGAAAACCCTTCAACACCAATTTCCAATGCTATCAAGGTGACAGAAGTATCAAATTCCTTAATGTCGAGTGTTTTTTGGTAGTTATTTAAATATCGCTCTTTTAAAATTTCTACTATTTCACAAAACAAATTTTGCAACTGAATGTCCGATCCGTTCCAATCCTCTAGCGCAGCTAAAAAAATTTGATATTTTTCTGCTTGAATGTTTAATTGTAGATCTGCCATGACAGTAGATAGTAGCCATTTTATACCTTCCTTAATCGTACGCAAATCTGGCCAATAATGCTCATCTTTTTCAATTTTGAATAATGCTGTGCATTCGATTAGAAATTCAATTTTTTCAGAAGTTGTTTCTAAGCAGCTTTTCCCGATTTCAAATACAGCAGCTTGTAAATCAGAAAAGTTTGTTTGATTTTTAATATTAATTAGTAACTGTTCTTTTTTAGTATCTTCGAAGTTGGAGCTTTCAATATATTTCCCTAAAAAATCTTTATAACGCAAACCCCACTCAGACTCAATCGCATAAAATCGCCTAATACCAAAAAGAAAAAATGCCCACTCCGCCTTCTTTGAGAAGTTGATCGTATAATATGATTTGTCTTCTTCTTTTGTTAATCTTCTTAAAAAATCATCTTGATTGGCTTGAGTTGCATAGGGAATTGAATTTACAACTTGATACGGGCCATTTTTATCATCAAAAGCGAACTTGTGTATTTGCTCACCATCAAACCTATAGTCATGCAACCATTCTTTTGCTTCATATATCGATTGCGCATAAAGCATTTGATTGAGTGTTATTTCTTGAAGTCGCAATGCTTTGAAAAGATTTCTGATAAAATGTTGATCGGAAAAATCTAGCGCCTCATACTTGTTTGCAAGTATTTTTTTAACATGGTCTTTGTATGCATCATCTTGCGGTTCCTGAATTGGATTTAAAAAATCAGCCATGCCCCTATCTACTTTAATATGCAACTTGTTGACTGCAATTCGCATTAATAATGCTGGCTCTGTCTCTCTCTGGATTGGTTTTTCGTCAATCATTTCTTTTAATTTTTTCAAATCCAAATCATTGGGGTCAATTTTAAATGCCTTAGTTTTAATTTTTTCATTTTCGCGATAATAAATGGTGCAATTTTCTTTTTCTACATGAAAATAAACCTTGCCCCTTGCGAGTATATGCTCATTTTTTTCAGCATCACTGGGGGCTTCAGTTTTAAGCACGTAATCGCACTTTTCTAATCCAAGCCGTTTGTTTTTTAGCGCTCTCCATTTACGTTGAAAACGCACCGCGCTGCTAGTTCTTCTGTAAAGATCAATCAATTGCCCATATTCACTATTGGGTTTGTAGTCATCCACGGTTATTTTTTTCAAATTCTTATTTGATTTTGCACTTCTGCTCATACAGCAACCTCCTCTCATTTTAAAGAGAATGGGTTATGTTTAATGTGCGTGGCTAAACGACATTGATTTAAACCCACTGTAATTATAGTAGTATGAGGTCAAATTGCCATTTTGGCTGAGTTTGCGAATTGCTCCGACCATGTGTGGAAGCGGTGGCGACGTAAACCCCCAGGGCCGCCCCATGAATCACGAAAACCATAACACACGAAAACAAATTTACATGCCTATGCAGTTGAGTAACCTAGCCACTACATATAGTGTTTAGCGATTTTGCAGGAACTGGATCAATTGCCAGTGCCTGTTCTATCA
>Ga0155584_1009_pt2 | contig 9809 bp, 6 predicted proteins | sample RifCSPhighO2_12_FD_107241 | JGI IMG/M metagenome (GOLD analysis project Ga0155584, IMG submission 107241) | Gammaproteobacteria bacterium RIFCSPHIGHO2_12_FULL_40_19
AAGAAGCGGTTTTTTAAAAAATGCGATACTCCTTTTTTTTCAGTGATATGATGCGCAAAAAAACCTGCCAGCAAAAAAAATACCGGCATCCAAAAAGTGTAGAAATAAAACCAAGCTAAAAATGTGTGGGCAACGGTTCTTGATACGGGTTCAAGTAGGAAGTGATTGGGCTTGGTCAGTAGGTGCCCAGAAAGCACCGCTGAATCCACATACAAAAAAAATGATGCGTGAAAGGGTATTCCTAACAAACTAAGAATGCCTCTTATATTGTCTAATGCCGCAATTCGATTTTTTTCCAGTTGCATATGAATCAATCCCTTCTCTAGGTTCGGATGTGCATTATTTTACAAATAACCTCACGACTTTAATATCATCATACGAATATTTTCCCTGAAATATATTATAAATTGACGTTAAACTGCCATCGTCTGATTTTTCTAATGCCGTCAAAATAAGATGAAAATCTTTTTTTGGGATCGCATCTTTTAAGTGTGTAATGGATGCGTTTTCTATTTTTTTTAACCCTTTGAGTTTTTCGATATGCGCAATAATCGTGCCTATCGTTAATCCGCGTTTTTCAGCAATTGATTTAATAGACACATTTTCTTTGAGCAATGCTAGTGTTGTCATGTGTGTCGGAATTTTTGCACTATTTTTTTTCTTAGCGATTATTTTTGTTTTACTCGCTTCAAAGCGTTCCGTGAGTATTTGTTGATGACATTCCTTTTTTTCTGCTTCAGTGAACGTATTGAGATAAGAGACGCTAGCGACCGAATTATCTTTGAAAATGCTGTCTTGCTGAAGAATTTTAGGATGCACGGTTAATGCCATGTCATTGAGATTCATGAGTTTTAAACCACTTAAACTGCGCACCCTGGATAATGCAACATATCCCATGCCGGGTTCAAATGCATCGCCCAAATCAATTTCTGCAGCGTCGAGGGTCATCCCCTGGCTTTTATGAATGGTAATCGCCCATGCAAGACGTAGCGGCACTTGCATAAGCGTCGCACGTACAATGCCATTTTCTTCGTACTTCCATTCTTCTGCATCGGCGACAATAATATCACCCGTATATGTTTTAACGATTGGCCAGCCTTCCGTTTTATCAAAACCCACAACGACACAGCGCGTGCCATTTACATACCGACCCGAAATATCATTTTTGATAAACATGACTTCCGCGCCAATTTTGAGTGTTAATTCTTCCAGAGCAAGACAACTTTTTTTGAGTCCTTCTACTAAAGTGCTGAAACCTTCTGTAGTCATTTTAAATGTTTTTTCTCGACCTTGAAGATGGAAAAGTGCTTGTTCATTCATAGCATCCACGTTGATATTACGTGAATATAATTTGGTAGCAATCACAGCGCCTTCGGGTTCTTTTTTATAACGCGTACGCAACGGTACTTTGGTGTGTTCTCCTGCTGTGCCACTGCGTATGTCATTTAAAATGGTGAGTAAGGAATCGTTACCTTGACGATGTTGTTCATGCAAATAGCAAACATGAAAGTCTGCGTTTTTCCAAGCTTCAGCTTCAAACGCAAATCGTATTTCATGGATGGATCCAGAAACGGGAGGTAGTTGAAAAAAATCACCGCACAACACAATTTGCATACCACCAAACGCGTTTTCACAATTGAGAATATAGCGCGCTATTGTATCTACCATATCCAGTTGATGTTTATGCAGCATGGATATTTCATCAATGATGAGTACTTTTGTTTTTTTATAATTACGTTTGATTCGATCGGTCGTCAGTAATTTTTCTAACTCTTTTTCATTGAGGGTATCTTTTACGCCGATTCCTGACCAGGAGTGTAACGTTGTACCTTGCAAATGCGTTGCTGCAATACCCGTCGATGCGGTAACAGCAACCGCTACATGATTCTCTTTCAGGTATTGAATGTATTGATTTAACAAATAGGTTTTACCTGAACCAGCTGCACCGGTGAGAAAAATATTTTTTCCCATTTTCAATAAATGAAGTGCTTCCGACTGCTGCATAATCGTTTTCCCATCGTTTTAATTGGTGATGATCAATTTATCATGATTTTAAGGGTTTGCCTCTATCGTGTTTCGCATGAAACAATGCCTGAGATCGCTCTTAGCTGAGGATTAAAGCCATACCATTACCCGCAAGTCCCAAATGAACATTGAATCATGTATGATGTGTGACAACCAGATCAGGGAAAATTCGCCAGAGCCCAATGAAAATCTTAAGCGCCTCTTTAAAAAGCACGGTAAAAAGGAGGATTGCGGCCGTTTATGGAAATGAAAATAGAATTATTGGATCGTTCTCATGATCGAGATGAATTTGATTGTGTCATAATGGAACTCAATGCATTTTTAAAGAAATACGCCTTTCAGAATCAAAGAAATAACATTAATAAAACATTTGTTGCGGTCGAAAGTGGTGGGATTGAGCAATCTGACAAAAAGAATGTGCTTGGGTTTTATACGTTATCAACACTACGGTTTTGTATCTCTCGAGGAAACAGAGTTAACGCTTGTTCTACCCATGAAGATGTTGGAAAAATTGTAAAATCGGATATGCACTTCGTGGTGCACGTTCCTAGGGTGGTTGTGTCAGTTTGCACACCTCTGCATTATCCCCCTGCACCATTTTCTTCAGGCGATAAAAAAATCCTGCGTCATTGGCACGTGCAACAGGCGATCCGCAAAGTGCGGCTGTCATTGGTCGAGACATCATTGATAAAATTTGATCTCGTTGCGCTTCGTCGAGTTGTGTTATGAATTGATGCAACTTTTTGGGATCAGATTTTTTTTGAAGGATACTTGGTAAATGATCCTTAAGCGTTGACCATACTTCCTGACGATACGTTGGGGTAAAACGATCGGTTGGCAGTGAAAATAATCTCGTTAGCTGATCAACATCAGATGGCCATAGGCGCGAATTTTCTCGCATGATTTGTATCATCTTTTTATAGTGATGGTTATCCAATTGCGTTGTTGATAATTGTAAAAATGGATATAGCGCATTAAAATCAGCTGTGCTTACAACCATTTCAGCTATGTTGACAGTGTTTAAAAGCACTGAACGACATTCATCTGAAAACTCTTTTTCAGGTAAAGAAAGCAAACGATATAAGCCACGAAAATTTAGAATGGAACGACGGATAATCTCTGGACTGTTAAAACAATAATCGCGTAATGACACATTCAGATTGGTTTCAGTGAGTGTTTGGGGTAATGCGGCAGTTATAATTAGCTCATCGTTTATTAAATGCGGATTGGTTTTGATGATATTTATGACTCGCTCACGTAATGCGCTATCGAGGTCGATTTCAGACAACACTAAAAAATTGATTGCGTCGTGATGTGTCAACAACTCCGGTCTGATTTCGAGGAGATGGATGATTCGCTCACGATGCGCTGCTGTAAAACATGTGTAGGGCAATAAAAACAGCCAGAATGCGTATCCGTCAAATAATTTTTTGCCATTAGGTGTTTCATGTGGCAAAGCGTTTTCTATCTCACTTATTAAAGTGTCCAACAATTGTTGTCGATCTCCCACGCTAAAAATCGTTTCTGGCAGTTGTCGTAGTAAGTCATGTAATGAAAACGAATTGTTGATGAGTGTTGGCAATCTCGTAATAAGTGCATCGATCATTATTTTTCGATGCAGCACTGAGAATTTCTCATGAGAAAGTAAGGATATCAAATAAGACAACTTATTACTGGTGTTCACCACTTGATTCCAATCAATCTGTTGTAACACCCTGGTGCGTTGCTCCGATGTCAACAGTGCTTCATCTATTGTCAGAAAGCGCATGAGAGAGGGCAGCGTAGTAAATATTTTTTCAAGTGGCAGTTTTTCTAGCATAAAATCGCGCTCAGACATCGCCAATTGTGACAGGGGCAATGAAAAAAATTTGTGTAAGACAGTATCGTTGTAAAAGATGTCGGGCAAACGATTTGAAAGTCCCTGTATGCATTGTGCGCGATGCGCCGCTGTAATATTCTCTTCCGAATGCTGTAATAATCGATATAATGCTGACTCAGTGCGTATCACAAATTGAATGGCAGACGAACCGATGGCTTTAAAATGATCGTTGATGAATATACGGCGCTGCTCAATCAGTGGATTGCGAACAATGTTCTCGAGTGATTCTAAGAAAAAATGGTGGTCGAGACTATTCATTCTATATTCCATCACATACGGAATTGGCCAATATATTGATTGATATCTCGCTAAAAAATACAGATTACATAAAAATGTTTCGTTAAAAATGGCGTATGTTTTTTCTTGTATATCAAATTTTCTGTGAGATAGGCTATGGTGAGGGCGCCATGGCTGAGGTTTTATCGATTGAAACAAATATTGTATCAGCTCAATCAAAATACGGCGAAATGTAATGTCCCAGTCATATGAATGATTTATCGTTAATACGGCATCTAAAAAAAAGCGGTTGATTTCATTAAGTTTGACCATTGACCAGTCATCCGGTTTATTGAGATACCACTGTGCAATGGCGATCGGTGTGTGCAACGGACGTTGCCCTAACGGTTCAGGTGCTGCAGGAAAAAAAATCTGGTGATTAAGTTTTGAATCCCAATCAAAAAAACACACGATATTATTTATTTGTTCTGTGTATTTTCGTTCATATTGTCTCCTAGCACTCAAAAATTCTTGTTTTGTTGTTGATATGCGACGCGTTCTGTCTGCATCACTTTCTTCTGTCTGAACGAAAAGTGCATCACGGGATTTTTGTATCGCTAGATTAAAAGCATAGAGTGATCGGTCAGGCTGAAAAAAAAGATCATCCTGAGCAGCCATCATCGCCACTCGCATTGCCTCGTCAGAAGTGCCATTCAAGATCGTCACTCGTCTGCAGAATTGAAAATGTTGGTAAAGCTTCTCTTCCTCTTCAAAGCGCCGAAGTACTTTGATTGTTTCTACCGATCTGTTGACCGCTGTGTATTGCAAAGCTAACCGCTGCGCTAAGTCCAGCGCTCTATTTCTTCCGGGGTGACCATCTTTTTTGAGCGACAAAAATGTTTGTTTGAATGCATCGAGATTCGTGGGTAATGGCACGGACAATGGTTTAAATTTTTGGCGAGTCAGTCTGCGCATATGATTATCCCTGATGAATGATTGTAATCGAGCGACATCATAGTTGATACTTACCTAATAAACAATTGTGTTGGTGAGCATTTGTTGTTGCCGGGGACTTAGAATCAGACGGTTTTAATATTTTGGAAGCCGATACCATGAAGAAACCTGCAGTGGGTCTCGGAGCCCCCGGCTTCCATCGCTAACATAATCGAAAGTTGAGAATGGCATTATCTTCTGTTTTTAAAACAAAGTGAAAAATCATCTTCAGGTATTCCTGTAAAACTATACCGTTTCAAAGGAACGGTGTAATCCTTATTTGGCAATGTGATTTCATAACGTTGCAGCAAATAACAAACCACTAGTTTTTGTTCAATGATCGAAAACTCTCTACCTGAACAAATTCTTGGCCCGTTTCCAAAAGGCAAAAATGAATATTTATTTCCTCGATTGCCTTTATTAAAACGATCTGGATCAAACAGCATGGGATTTTCCCATTCTGATTCACTCACGTGTATGGCATGCAAATTCATGATAATCGTTGCACCTTTGGGAATTTGATATCCTACTATCTCAACCGACTCCATCGTAGTTCTTGGATTTTGATTTGCTAGTGGGGAATACAAACGTAAACTTTCTAAAATAAAATTATCAAGATTCTTGAATGTTTTGAGCTTCCAATAAGGCGTATTTTTTAAATCCTGCGCATCATTAACGCCTGAAAAAAATCCTTCCATGTCTGGAAATAAAGCAATCGCTTCATCACGCAGCCTATTTTGCCAATCTGAATATTTTGCCAAGTAATACAAAACACCACTTAAGGAAACCTGCGTGGTTTCATGACTTGCTAACACTAACGCCAAAATGTTATTACGCAGTTCATCATGATGAACTGTTTCACCACTTTCAACTAACATAGCCAATACATTTTTATCTGAAGAAACAGAATGATTTCTTTTTTGTAACACATAGTGTGCAATCATATCTGAAACAAGTACGTCCAATAATTTCATGGCATTCTTTAGTTTTTTATTTGATGCGATGGGTAACTTATTGATTACAGGAAAAGACAATCTAAGCGGATTAAAAATTTCATTGAGAATATAATCCGTCGCATCAATGCCGGGATTAGATTGCTCATTAAGATGATTAAAGTCATAACCAAAAAGTGCTTCTCCCGCAACATCCAAAGATAATGCTTTTAACCAACGAGATAACGCTATCTTTGCAACACCAGCTTGATCTTGCTCAAGATTGATTTGTTCTTGTATTTTTTCACAGAACAACAACGCTTTCTTATTCATCACCGGAAAAAATGCATCCACCTTATTTAGCGTCGGATGAATTAGCTGTCGAATTTCTCGCCAACGATTTCCATTAGCCAAAACCACATTATTATTACCAACCCAATTATAAAAAAATGGCATATCTAAATCACGTGGATCACTTTTGGCATAAGTAACATAATCTTTTGAAATGATCCCTGCTGCTGCTGAAGACGTCGCAATAACAACAGGACGTAATCCAAAAAACGATAAATAAATGTCACCATATTTTGCTTTTCTTTCTATATCAATTTCTCTTAACAAAACTGATGGGCGACAAAGCACGTCATAGGCAACCCGGAAAATGCCGCATAACGGCATCTTTTTTCGCGTCATTATGTTAATAAATTTTGAATTAATCGCGTGCTCATAAAAAAATATCATCAATAATAACGTCGCAATCCATCCTATCAAAAAAACAGGGGCAAATTCAAAACCAATCCCCTGCTTTATTGCGTGAGAAATTAAGAAAAGCGGAGCAATAATCAATAGAAATACGGCTGAAAAAAGAAATATTCTTTCCTCAATAAAATAATATTTTCCTGCGCGATATTCCGCACACGGTTCTTTATTTGATGAAAAGGGACATTGAATTTTGTTTTGCACTGTTATTTCCTGTTGATTTTAATTAAACCGCCAGCGCGATTTGTTCAATCTTGTCATGAATAGAAAAAGTAAAATAAAACTCTTTATCAGATGCAACATACTGTTGATAACGAATACAGTCTTGATGCCAATATCCAAAACCACTATCCATATAACGCAAATGGGAAAAAAAGGTGTGCACTCTTTCTTGAAATGCATAGGGAACTTTGTGCAATAGCTTTCCCGCCAATAAATCATACTGTCGAACTGCTTCGTCGTGTATGCCAACGAGGGCTTGATAAGATTCTAATAACGAACATCGATTTCTTAACTGATGATATAAAATTAAATTAGATTGAATCTGATTATTTTTAATATCTTTTGGCACACCAACCAAATCATTCACAATACAACATATTTTTGCCGCTTGATCCAACAAGGACTCATAATCAGGATCAGCATGAATATAATCTGGAATTTCAATCCCCACCGCACGTTCTAATGTTACACTGTTTGGACGAATACCCACTGTAAAAGAACGTAACTGCAGCGCTTCATCGAATGAACGCGCAGATCGCGTGAGATCTAACCTTCTTGCCGATTCTTCGCAGATCGCTAATTTTGCCCATTCGATCATTTTCTCTGCAAACCGCTGACGCCAATGACGCGACGCCCCCATTTTTTCATAGGAATCCCCGATCTGCAAAAAGGCATTTACATAAGGGTTTAAGCGTTGTGCCGGCGAAATACTTTCTCCCGCCAGCGCCAACATTGGAATCTCAACTGCTTCATTATATTCTTTTACATTTTCGACACACTCATCATCCCACAACAGCCACATCGTAATATACTGACAATAAACCAACGCATGATCATAAGCTGCCATTGAATGGGTATATCCAGCATAGTGCCGCGGCTCCATAGCCCGTACATGTGCTAAACATTGGCTATCTTTAATGAGTCCTATTGCTGACATCCATGAAATGGTTTCATCTTCTATTGTTTTTGAAAACGTCGATAATTTAACTGGGGCAAACCAATGCTGTGGGTAAATTATTTTTATACTGCACTTTTTAAGATGTCGATCGATGTTATTTTTTTCGTAAACCATGTTTTTTGCGTTATCCATGTTCGACCCCTTTTCTTAAAATGAGAAAATAATTCGCGTTTATAATAAAAATACAAAAAGCATAAGCCAATGCGGTTGGCATTAAAGAATCAGACCGTAGAAAACTGGCCAATAACATTAAATAAAACAATTAATGTGTAACCTAAACTTAAATTCCAATAGCATGCTTAATCACATTAGCATCAACGGCAAAGGACAGTTGCATTGATGGCAAAGAGGGTGCAATTAAATCAATGCCAGCACCGGTTAATGGAATGGATATCAATATTGAAAAAAGCAGCATCCATTGTGTTTTTTTGCATCACGCTTTATAACCCGCCAAAAATAATTCCATTACCTTTTTAAACCATTGTGTGTAATGTCCTGGATTATTAACAAAATCTCGAAAAATAAGTTCTGGTGACATCCATTTTACTTCACTTGCTTCATCAGGATTGACATCAAATTTCTGCAAATCACACTCGCCAGAAAAAACATAATCCATTTCATTTTCAATAAGCCCGTTATTTAGTTTCGCAATATAGTGAAATTTATCTAGCAATTTTAATTGCGGGTGGTCAATACCCATCTCCTCCCATAAACGCTTACGTGCGGCCAATTCTATTGCTTCTCCTGGCAGAGGGTGCGAACAACATGTGTTAGTCCACAATCCTGCGGAATGATATTTTTTATCCGCACGTTTTTGAAGCAATATTTCGAGGCCGCCTTTCGATTGACGATATAGTACAATTGAAAATGCACGATGCAATGATCCACCTTGATGTGCTTTTAATTTATCTTCAATGCCAATTTGATCGTCATTTTCATCCACCAATATAACAAAGCTCATATCTAATTTATCCGCAAAATAAATATTATTAAGATAACCAGGAGAAAAATCAAAAATACATTTCGTATCAACTGAATTGTTTTTCATTTCCTTGCTTCTATGACAATAAATTGTCACGGATATTAACAATAAACATCATCGCTGGAAACACAGATATTTATAAAATTTGCAACTTGTGTCGATCCACTGATTTTTTTGGTGACAATGGGTGGCTACATTCTGGGAATGTGGCAAATAACACCGTAAAGACTGCTGTAGCTATTTGATTTTTCTTAAATTTTTGGTGGGCCGTGACAGGCTCGAACTGTCGACCTACTGATTAAGGGTCTATATCATATCGATTTCAAACAGTATCAAACAATTTCAAGAATGCGCATTTAATGCTTGAAATACAGCTATATAATCAATATCATTCGTTCAGTTAGTATCAGTTGAGATCACATAAGAACACAATTAAGTGTACTCCAAAGTGTACCCCGATTTTTGGGGCTGCGATTCATGTAGAAAAAATAAATTGTTTCTACAGCACCACTTTTGTCACTTCCGTCACTTTTTCTGACAAGGAACATCATGAGCTTCGGCTAGCTACGTGGGATCAATTTAATATCAGTGAATCACTGTGGACGATTCCTAAGAAAAATACGAAAACTGATGTGATACATAAAATACATTTGAGTCAGCAGGTGAGGGCATTGCTTGATGAATTAAGGCAAATCAGCAGTTCTCAATATGTTGTTGCTGGTGCGTTCGATAATGAGCCATTGACTGAAAATGCGTTAGCGAGAGCAGCGCGTCGAGCAAATAAATATATCGACATACCACATTGGACTATTCACGATTTGCGCCGAACATTCTCAACGCACCTCG
>Ga0155584_1021_pt1 | contig 9362 bp, 5 predicted proteins | sample RifCSPhighO2_12_FD_107241 | JGI IMG/M metagenome (GOLD analysis project Ga0155584, IMG submission 107241) | Gammaproteobacteria bacterium RIFCSPHIGHO2_12_FULL_40_19
CAAGCAATAAATGCCAGGTTTTTGCGTAGCTCATAATAACTTGAATTGTTTCAGCACCAATATCGTTGACCAATTCGTTTGAAATAAGTGTTTTTTGTAAAAGCTCAACGGTTTGTTGTAGCTCTTTAATGCCGCGTTCCGCGAGGCGTTTTTCATGAATGGTATAACCGCGTACAAGATGTTGGTTCAATACGCTGGTAGCCCATTGACGAAACGCGGTGCCTTGTTTAGAGCGCACACGGTACCCAACTGAAATGATAACGTCGAGATTATAATGCTTGGTATCGTATGTTTTGCCGTCTGGAGCAGTTATCCGGAAATTCCGGACAACTGAATTTTCTTCTAGCTCATTTTCTTCGAAAATATTACTAATATGCTCGGAAACGGTGCGAACATTTTTATCAAATAAATCAGATAATTGCTTTTGTGTTAGCCATACTGAATTTTCTGAAAGGTTAACGTTAATTTCGATGTGACCATCTTTTGCTGTATATATGACGACTTCTGACATAGTTGAGACTCCAAAATCCTTATAAGAGCCCCTACTCTACCACAATTTTATATACTTAGAATAAGATTACTAAGAAATTTCAATGAGATGTTGAATTTCCCCTTGGCGCAGATGTTCGCGTATCTATTCTGTCTTGAAGTGTTTTCAAGTCAGCATCTGCATCAGACAACGATGTTGTTCCCTTAAAAAATTGAACGCGAGATCGTTGTGTCGATAAAATATCTTTTGCGGTATCTAATGTGCCTTGAGAAAGCTCACCAACAAACCCAGGGTGTCATTTTCATAAGATAAGTTCAGCCATCACAAGTTGAGTTCAGCTACTAGAAGAGCATAAAAATGCAAACTTTTGTGGATTTCATCCAATCGAGCACGTCTTAAAAAGAAATTAGAACAGGTGTTGAGAAACCAGATGGCGGGATAAATGATCCAATAAAATCCATACAGTGGAATCGCAGTCCAAAGGGAAACCGTTTCAGATTGTCGAATCTTTCAATTTATGAAGAACGAAAACAGACTAAAAGAACAATAACAAAAAATGATTGCACCAGTCCGGTTTGTATCCAGAGTAAATTTTTCAAGCAATTAATGTCACACCAATTGGCTATTTTTTGAAAAAATTTCTTATTTTGGAAAACCAACCATTCCACTTTATTTGATGAAACATATAATACAGTCCGGGAAGTATTAATAAGGTTAAAATTGTTGATGAAAGAATTCCACCAATCACAACGGTTGCCAGTGGTCGCTGTACTTCAGACCCTGTTCCTGTTGAAAGCGCCATTGGTAAAAAACCAAGTGAGGCAACTAAGGCTGTCATTAAAACAGGGCGCAATCTTGCGAATGATCCTTGTAATACCGCTTGTTCTAAAGGCATTGTATTTTCTGCGCGTAGTTTATTAATAAACGTAATCATAACCAAACCATTCAATACAGCAACACCAGATAATGCAATAAACCCCACTCCTGCTGAAATTGAAAGTGGTATACCGCGTAACCACAAAGAAAAGACACCGCCTGTAAGTGCAAATGGAATACCGGTAAAAACCAATAAAGAATCTTTTACATTTCCAAACGTTGAAAACAATAATATAAAAATAATTAATAAGGTTAGGGGAACTACGATTTGTAAGCGTTGCGCTGCTGATTGCAACTGTTCAAATTGACCACCCCATTTTATCCAATATCCACTAGGCAATTTTATTTTTTCATCAATTTGTTTTTTTGCATCTTGAACAAAGGAACTTAAATCACGATTACGAACATTTGCAGTTACTACAATACGACGTTTACCGTTTTCTCGACTAATTTGGTTAGGGCCTTCGCTTCGTAGAATTTTTGCAACCTCATTTAAGGGAATAGAATTTTTTACATTATTATTAGAAGGCAATGGAATCAAAATTTTTCGTAAAATGTCAGGGTCGTTTCGCAAATTTTCAGGCAACCGTACCATTAAATCAAAACGACGATCTCCTTCAAATAATTCACCACTCTTTTTTCCACCCATAGCGATTTGGATCGCTTCTTGGACTTCATTTAAAGACAAACCATAACGCGCGATCGCTTGTCGATTAATTTCAACGGTTAATAATGGTAATCCCGTTATCTGCTCTACTTTCACATCAGCAGCGCCCGGTATTTTTTGTAAAACAGCACTGATGGCTTTCGCGTTTTCCGATAATATGTTCATATCATCACCAAAAACCTTTACTGCGACATCACTTCGCACACCTGAAATAAGTTCATTAAAGCGCATTTGAATAGGCTGCGTAAATTCATAGTTGTTTCCAGGAATTTGTGTAACGGCTGCTTCCATTTCATGAATGAGTTCTGATTTTGGTTTTTTAGGATCAGGCCATTCGCTGCGTTTTTTTAACATGACGAACGTATCTGCCACATTCGGCGGTACAGGATCGGTTGCAATTTCTGCAGTACCTAATTTAGAAAAAATACGCTCCACTTCTGGAAATTGTTTTAATCGCGCTTCAACTAAACCTTGCATTTGTAATGCTTGCGTTAAACTTGTTCCTGGAATTCGCAATGCATGCAATGCAATATCACCTTCATCAAGACTTGGAATAAATTCGCCACCTAAATTCATTGCAATTAATATGCTTATAAAAACTAAAATTGATGCGCCAATCATGAGTAGCACACGATGATGAAAACAGCGAATTAATAGCCAATGATATTTTCGCGAAATATAATGTACTAAACGATTTTCTTTTTCGTGCACTTTTCCATTTAAGAAAATTGCGATAGCAGCAGGAATAAAAGTTAGCGCAAAAATTAATGATCCAAGTAAAGCAATGATGACGGTTTGTGCCATCGGTAAAAACATTTTTCCCTCAACACCAGTGAGTGTCAAAATAGGCAAATAAACTATTGTAATGATAAATACACCAAACACACTGGGACGAATCACTTCATTTGTTGCAGCTGTAATTACATTTAGTCGTTCTTCAAGTGATAATATTCTCTGCACATGATGTTGCGCTATTCCCATTTGTTTTACACAATTTTCAACGATAATAACTGCACCATCCACAATTAAACCAAAATCAAGTGCACCAAGACTCATTAAATTAGCGCTAATTTTATTTTCTACCATCCCAGTAATGGTAAATAACATGGATAAGGGTATTACTAATGCAGTAATTAAGGCTGCACGAATATTGCCTAAAAATAAGAATAAAATAACACAGACAAGTAACGCACCTTCTAACAAATTATTTTTAACGGTATTGATGGTGGCATTAACCAACAGTGTTCGATTGTAAACTGTTTTTGCTTCAACGCCTGGTGGCAATGTTTTATTAATTTCTGCTAATTTTTCTGAAACACGCTCAGATACAGTTCGGCTATTTTCTCCCATTAACATAAATACAGTGCCTAACACGACTTCTTTTCCATTTTCAGTCGCAGCACCCGTGCGTAATTCATTTCCAAAATCAACGGCGGCAACATCATCAATACGAATGGGCGTGCCGCCATAAGTGGCAATGACGATATTTTTAATGTCGTTTATATTGTTGACTTGACCAGGCACACGAATTAAATATTGTTCACCACTGCGTTCAATATATCCTGCGCCTACGTTAGCATTATTCCGATCTAATGCCGTAACAACATCATGAAGACTAAGATGGTAACGCAATAATTTCATAGGATCCGGTGTAATATGGGATTGTTTTTCAAAACCACCAACGGTATTTACTTCTGCAACTCCTGATGTGTTACGTAGTTGAGGCTTAATAATCCAATTTTGAATAGTTCGCAACTCTGTAGGCGATTGCGAATCCTCTTTAGTTTTAGGATTCACGGTATACATGAAAATCTCACCTAACCCCGTAGAAATAGGACCCATGATAGGTTCAATATCAGCGGGTAATTTGTTTTTTATTTCTTGTAATCGTTCATTAATCAGCTGTCTTGCAAAATAAATATTGGTGCCATCTTTAAACACGACAGTTACTTGTGATAATCCATATCGTGATATTGATCGGGTATAATCTAACAATGGCAACCCGCTCATTGCTGTTTCTATAGGAAAAGTAATGCGCTGTTCAGTTTCAAGCGGTGTAAAGCCAGCTGCTTCACTATTGATTTGTACTTGGACATTCGTAATGTCTGGAACTGCATCAATTGGTAAACGCTGAAAATTATAAATACCTAAAATACAAATTGCTAACGTAAAAAGCAAAATGAACCAACGATGCATAATGGAAAATCGAATTATTTTTTCAAGCATCGGCATTCCTTAACCATGATCATGTTCAGCATCTGATTTATTTAAATCCGCTTTTAAAATAAAACTATTTTCAGATACGTAAGATTGACCCTGTTTTAAACCTGAAATAATTTCAGCAAAGTGGCCATTCTTTTCACCAACAGTGACAGGTGTTGCTTCAAAAGTATCACCGTTATTGATAAAGACAGCTTCGGAATGTCTAATTTGTTGCAAAGCAGCAAGTGTGACTGCAATCGGGACGTTTTTTTCACTGATATTAATAGTGGCATTGATATACATGCCCGGTAACCATTCACGATTTTGATTGGGCAAAATAGCGCGCGCTAAAACGGTTTGACTGTCTTCAATACCTAAAGGAGAGACATAGGTGATAGTGCTTTCAGTACGTGGCTTACCTTCATCTCCAGTCACTATCACTTTCATTCCATTTTTTATCAGAGGCGCATCTTTACGATACAAGGTTAAATCTGCCCAAACTGTATTTAAATCAGCAATTTCATAAAGCGGTTTATCTTCTTTAATCATTTCACCCACCGCTGCTTGTTTCTTTACAATAGTGCCAGTGATGGGCGAGTGTATAGCGTACTTTTGTAGGCTCTCATTACTTTCAACGGTTGCAATGATCTCTCCTTTTTGAACTGAATCACCTAAATTTTTATCAAGCGCTTTGATGATGCCAGAATAACGCGGATAAATAAGTGTGGTAGCTTCACGATTTGAAATAATTTTTCCAAAAACAGACAGTTTTTTTTCTAATATTGCCGGACTTGCAGTGGCAGTTTTTATACCTGATGCGCGTATTGCTTCTTTCGACAATGTTACGCGACCCTCATAAGTTGCATATCGCCATGTATACGTTTTATCGTCATATTTAAGCGATACATCAACATCAAACGAATGCGGCTCCCTAATTTCTTCACGACTTTGAAGATATCCATCTATGGGTTCAAAGTGAATGGCGTCTAATTCCCCTGAGAATCGTTTGAGTGTGATTTGTAGATTCGCTTTTTCAGGTGATAATGGTTTATTATTTTTATAAAGATAAATTCGGAAACGAGGCGGAACACCGCGTTCAAAGATGGTAATTTCAGCAGATACGTTACCTTTTATCAGCAAACGTCCGCCATGAATTCCACGCTCTTCACCGATTTTGTTATCGGTTCCACTCACACTAAAATAAATAGTGGCAATTATAATAAGTAAAACAAACCCACTCCCAACTATCCAACGTGTTTTTTTTTGCATTTAATGTGTTTCCTGCGCAGGTAAATTTCCAACAAGTACTTGAAGAGCAATCCATGCTTTTCTGTAGGTAAACAATGCCGTAATATAGCGTGCTTTTTCATCACGTAATTTTTGCTGAGCGTTTAGTAAATCTAAATAAGAAAAACGCCCTTGTACATAACCTTCACGCGCCAAAGCTAATGCTTGTTGTGCATTGGGAATAATATTTTTTTGCAGCATATTCACTTGTGATCTTGCTAACACGGCATTTTGATAAGTGGCAAATAATTCATTTTTTAAAGCGTTACGTTGATTTAGCCATTGTTGTATTGCTGAATTTGAATTCGCTAATGCTTTTGCTATGTTGCCTTGATTGCGATTAAAGAGTGGAAGAGGCAGGGATATTTGGGCAACATACGCATGATCATTGGTTTGATTAAAGTGCCGATAACCAGCGCCAATATTAATATCCGGTTTTCCATTAGCACGCGCCAATCCAACTTCAGTATGTGCGACTTTCGCTTGTTGTTTGAATGCTTTCAATGAAGCATTGTTTTGAAGCAAATTCATCAAGCTAGGTAATGAAGGCAATGACCACCCGGTATTGAATGACTGAAGTGTTACTTCTTTTACATCCGATAAACTTCCACCCCAAAGACTAGCTAAATTGTATCTCGCGCTTAGCCATTGCTGTAAGGCTGTTTTTTCCAATATTTTTTGATCTGCTAACGCTACTTGCGCTGATTTTAATTCAAGCTCAGGAGCTCGTCCTGCTGTTGCGCGTCTTTGAATAGTATTAACGGTTTGTTGATTAATTCTGACTGCTTGTTGCGCTAAACGAAATTGCGCTTGGGCTTGCGCAACCGATAAAAAAGATTCGGTTGTTTGTAGAAATGCACGGGTTTTTTGGGTTTTAAACACTAAAACACTAGCGCCGTATTGGCTGCTTGCTGTTTGCATTCTTAAGTGGCGTTTATCACCTAATTGAATGGGCTGATTTAGCCAAACAGTTGTATCAGATTCCTCGTCTTGTGCAGAGCGATTTCCGCCAAAATTTTCAGCCACAACATTAAGACTTGGATTAGGAATAAATCGAGATTGAGTCACATCACCTAGTGCAGCTGCAATTCCAAAACCACTACTTTTTAATCCAGGATTGGAAATTTGAACCTTCTGCCAAGCTTTTTGTAGCGTAAGGAACGGCATTGTGTGAGCAAAACTGTTTGCTGAAAATAACAGAATCAGGAGTGATAACACAATAAGTCGGGTAGTATTTTGTCCTTCCTGGAAGATATCCATCGCGTTTATAGTCCCTTCAGTGTCTCACTTTGCTTAGCTATTTCAGTGATCGCAAAGCTGTAAATACTTATTTTAGTGTAACACAATGATAATTGTATATGCTGTCAATATGGGGTTCTAACCATTTCCCCCGCCAAAGTTCCCAGCAGCTTTAAACTCCCATGGTTAAGCCAAATTTATGGATAAAAAATCGCTTTTTAGGGCCTTTTTCGCACCAAAAATCGTCACCGTTTTTCATGAAAATTAATCACCCACAGCCACCGCATTTCTCTTCAATAACACGCTCTGAAACTGTTTGAGTTGACCCTCTAAATTCGCTTTTTCTTGTGCCATAAAGCGTTTCAAGGCATTCGAAAATTGGTTACTGAGGCGGTTAACGATTTGAAATCGCAGCACAAACCGATTCTAAAGCCATGTCGGAGCAATTTAGAAATGTCACCGATTCCAAAGCCATTGCAGTATCGGCAGAAATGACCTATACTGCCAAATTGCCGAGGCAGATTGTGACTACAGGTCATTTCAGCCGATACTCAAAAAACACCGGTTGACACTATGAAACGTTACATCGAACCTTTTATTCTCGACGATTTAAAAAAGAAAATGGTTTTTATTGGGGGCCCACGTCAAGTCGGAAAAACCATGCTCAGTAAAAGCATCTGTCGTCATTATAAGGCAAGCCAATATTTAAATTTGGATTTAGACAGTGATCGCAAAGTGATTTTGAAACACCTGTGGTCGTCAGACGAACAATTGGTTGTGTTTGATGAATTGCATAAATATCCACGTTGGAAGCGGTGGATCAAAGGTGTTTATGATACTAAGCCCGCGCATCAACAATATCTTGTTACAGGTAGCGCACGATTGGATATTTATCGTCGTGGTGGTGATTCACTTATGGGACGATATCATTATTGGCGATTACATCCATTTACACTCGATGAGCATCCTTCAAAAATCAGTCAATCTGAAGCATATGAACGATTAATGACATTGGGTGGTTTTCCAGAGCCATTTATCAATGCGGATATTCGTGAGGCAAAACGTTGGCGCACCGAACGTTTTTTACGTGTTATTCGAGAAGATGTGCGTGATCTTGAAAATATTCGCGAAATTCAATTATTGCAATTATTTGCAGATGCGCTGCGTGAACGCGTTGGTGGCATGATTTCATTTTCTAATCTGGCAAGCGATTTAGAAATCGCACCGAAAACAGCAAAATCCTGGTTGAATGTATTAGAGCGCATGTATTTATTATTCCCTATTTATCCGTATTGCAAAAACATTCCACGCGCCATTAAAAAGCCTGCAAAAGTCTATTTTTATGATAATGCCGATTGCGCTGATGATCCTGCGGTTCGTTTAGAAAATTTGGTGGCAACGCATTTATTAAAACGATTACACTTTATGGAAGATTATTTTGGACATCGCTGTGGGCTGCACTATATTCGTGATAGAGATGACAGAGAAGTTGATTTTGTTACTACCATTGACAACAAAGTAATTGATTTAATCGAAGTAAAATCAAGTGACACTAAAATCTCATCATCATTAAAGTATTACAAGGAATTATTAAAACCTAAACAAACCGTGCAAATTGTTGGAAATTTATCGCGTCCTTTTGAGCAAAATGGCATTCGCGTGACGAATCCGATTGATTTTTTTAAAGTCGGGTCAAATTACATATTTGCCCCAAATCTGTAACCCACCCCTCCTTCGGAATGTGGGCGGTTTCCAGCGTTAGCTAGTAAGTGCGTCATGATCAATCAGATTGCCTGGAGGTCTAAACTGTAAAACTCTGAACTTATTCCGCCATGGATTGTGTTATCCTTGCTTCAACCTCCTGAAAAATACCATCCTGCATCATCCTGCATCATCCAGCATTCTTTTATCTGAGTAGTGCAACATCTTCCAAATTCGCTTAATTCAAGCGCACCGAAATTCCACTAATACATTTCTCACCAAAAAATAATAGAAAACTAAAATTTTTTATTATGTGCCATGAATTTTAAAAATCCCCATAAAATAATAACAAAAATACGTTTTTTAAAAAAAAATCATTACATCAGAAATTATTTTATCTGGCTTTTTTTAAAAAGTATTTTTCGATTTATTAAATCTTAAGCTTTTAATGCACGACCTTTGTACGTCCACTTAAATGCTTTAGCCATAGTGGTATTAAAATAATCAATAAATAAAAAAATTTTACTTTTGAGTTCCTCAGTTGATTTTACCGACAATCGTTTTAACAATCTTTTCACTAAAATGCCAAACCAAATTTCCACTTGATTAAGCCATGATGCATGTTTTCTCGCTCTAATGCTTGTATTCCGGTCTTTTCGTCACAACTAATCAAGTGAATACCTTGCGAGTGTAATTCCGGCGCCGCATGATAAAGATCACAGATATCTTTTACATTTTGATTAAATGATCCTTCGTCTTCTATCGGTGTGTGCAGCCAACCCAATGGCACTACCTTAAGCATGTAATGCGGTCAGAACCGCGCACGCAGCGTAGCGTAGTAAGCGGATCAATACCGATCCGCTTACTACGCTACGCTGCGAGCGCGGTTCTGACCGCATT
>Ga0155584_1075_pt1 | contig 9093 bp, 8 predicted proteins | sample RifCSPhighO2_12_FD_107241 | JGI IMG/M metagenome (GOLD analysis project Ga0155584, IMG submission 107241) | Gammaproteobacteria bacterium RIFCSPHIGHO2_12_FULL_40_19
AAATGATTTATTATCGCCTAAATTTCATCAACGGAATGTGAGGTGTGAGAGGTTTATGTCAAACAGTCGAATTTTTACGTCTGAATCTGTTTCTGAAGGTCATCCCGATAAAATTGCCGATCAAATTTCTGATGCGGTTTTAGATGCCATATTAGCAACAGATAAACGTGCGCGCGTTGCCTGTGAAACGTTGGTTAAAAATGGCATGGTTATGATTGCTGGTGAAATCACAACCAATGCATGGGTTGATATGGAACAAATCGCCCGCGAAACAATTAGAAATATTGGATATAATAATCCCCAATACGGATTTGACAGTGAAGCATGCGCTGTTGTTTCTGCAATTGGTAAACAATCCGCCGATATCGCATTAGGCGTTGATCATCGTGAAGACCATGATATGGGTGCGGGCGATCAAGGGCTTATGTTTGGTTATGCCACGAATGAAACGCCGGAATTAATGCCAGCGCCAATTATGTATGCACACAGATTGGTAAAAAAACAAGCGGATGCCAGAAAATCGGGCGAACTGCCATGGTTGCGTCCGGACGCTAAAAGTCAAATTACGATCCGTTACGAAAATAACAAACCAGCCGCAGTAGATTGCGTCGTTTTATCAACACAACATGATCCTGAAATTGATCAAAAAGAGTTACAAGAAGCGGTGATGGAAATGATTATCAAACCCGTCATCCCTGCAAACTGGCTACACAAAGACACAAAGTTTTTTATCAACCCAACAGGGCGTTTTGTGGTGGGTGGTCCTGTGGGTGATTGTGGTCTTACCGGTCGTAAAATCATTGTGGATAGTTACGGCGGTATGGCGCGTCATGGTGGTGGTTGCTTTTCAGGAAAAGATCCTTCTAAGGTCGATCGTTCTGCAGCATATGCCGCACGTTATGTGGCCAAAAACATTGTTGCAGCAGGATTGGCAGATCGATGTGAAGTGCAAATTTCTTATGCGATTGGTGTACCAAAGCCAACATCCATTTTAGTAGAAACATTTGGTACGCATAAAATTCCCGAAAATACAATTGCAGCGTTAGTGAGCGAACATTTTGATCTGCGTCCGCGAGCGATTATTGATGTATTGCAATTATTAAATCCGATTTATCTTCAAACGGCAGCGTATGGTCACTTTGGTCGCGATGATTTGAAGTTGAGTTGGGAAAAATGCGATAAAGTAACGCAATTATCTGACGCGCTGGTGCGGGCTTAAGACTGAATAGGTTCAGAAGGCTCATACCACAGCGTGAGCGCAATTTCAGAAGCTCATGCGACAGCGTGAGCGCATATAAAATCAACAGGAGCATCAACAATGCCAATCACATTAAAAAAACCAAGCACTCAAAAAACTGCTGTATCAGTACATGATTACAAAGTGGCAGACATTACATTAGCCGATTGGGGTCGCAAAGAAATGGTAATTGCAGAAACAGAAATGCCTGGATTAATGTCGCTTCGAAAAGAATTTGGTAAACAAAAACCGCTAAAAGGCGCACGCATTGCGGGTTGTTTGCATATGACCATTCAAACCGCCGTATTAATTGAAACATTAATTGCGTTGGGTGCTACTGTGCGTTGGTCTTCTTGTAATATTTTTTCCACGCAAGATCATGCAGCAGCCGCAATGGCAAAAGCGGGCGTTCCTGTTTTTGCTTGGAAAGGTGAAACAGAAAAAGAATACGATTGGTGTATTGAGCAAACATTAAATGGCCCAGACGGTTGGCAGCCCAATATGATTTTAGATGATGGCGGCGATTTAACGGTGCTCGTTCACGATAAATATCCACAAATCATGAAAAATATTCGCGGCATTTCAGAAGAAACAACCACAGGCGTGCATCGTTTATATGACATGGCGAAAGCGGGTACATTAAAAGCGCCTGCAATCAATGTGAATGATTCTGTCACAAAATCAAAATTTGATAATTTGTATGGTTGTCGTGAATCATTGGTTGATGCGATTAAACGCGCAACTGATGTGATGATTGCCGGTAAAATTGCGGTTGTTTGTGGTTATGGCGACGTGGGTAAAGGATGCGCGCAAGCGTTGCGTGGCTTGGGTGCGCGTGTGTGGATTACGGAAATCGATCCGATTTGTGCATTGCAAGCGATGATGGAAGGATATGATGTCATCACAATGGAAGATGCTGCTGCAAAAGCCGATATTTTTGTGACTGCAACGGGTTGTCGCGATATCATTACGCACGATCACATGCTTCAAATGAAAAACCAAGCGATCGTTTGTAACATCGGTCATTTCGATTTAGAAATTGATGTTGCATCATTGAAAAAATATCCTTGGGAAAATATTAAGCCGCAAGTGGATCAAATTATTTTTCCTGACAGAAAACGTATCACACTGTTAGCAATGGGTCGTTTAGTGAATTTAGGATGTGCAACAGGGCATCCGAGTTTTGTGATGTCAAACTCATTTACCAACCAAGTGCTCGCACAAATGGAATTGTGGAAAAATAGCGAGAATTACGAGAAAAAAGTTTATGTGCTGCCTAAGCACTTAGATGAAAAAGTAGCGGAGTTGCATTTAAATAAAGTGGGCGCGAAGCTAACCAAGTTAACAAATGCACAAGCAAAATATTTGGGACTCGATAAAAAAGGTCCATTTAAACCTGAATATTATCGATACTAGAATAAATCTCTCAAAATGAAATTCATCGAAAATCCTTTTAAATAAAGTTATTTTATTCTAATATTCTCGCGTGCATTAGAAATGCCTGGGGCAATTTTCGCCTCGACTATAAATGGAGATTTGATATGAATAAAAAACTAACAGTATTGGTTGCATCTTCCTTAGCACTTTTGGGGTGTGCAACAGCATCATTCGCTGGAAAAACAGAACTATCGCCTTTTAGTGACAACTTAACATTGACACTCAATGGCTTTCCATCAGATACGATTTTTAATGCATTGTACGTGGATAATAACGGTGTGAATATTTCTGGTCCTGATTTTTTTAATACAGATGCACCTGTTTTGGTTGTTGTTAGCAGCACCAATAAATTAGAAAATGGTGATCCAAGCATGACAGTGCAATATCCAACACTGGGCGGTACAGAAACTTGCACATTGAATTTGATGGATGGACCTTATGCACTGCATGGATTGAGCTATAAAGATGGTAGCGCACCCATTTGTCCAGGTATCACAGTAAGCCCAATCACACTGACATCGCAATACAACTACAGTGTAACGATTACTGACAACGTTTAATGATTATCGTAGCTGTCCCTAGGCAGAACTTCCATGCCTTTCCCAAAACAAGGCATGGAAGTTCTGCCTGGCACTGCTCTGACTTTTATATAAAAATCTAAGAATATACCTGCTTCATAAATTCTTTTGCATCATGCAATGTTTTGTTTGTAATGGCATTGGCCCTTTCAGCGCCTTCTTGAAGGACAGATAAAATATGATTTTTATCATTGACGTATTCTGCACGACGTTTTTGCATCGGTTCTAATAAGGCAATAATAATTTCAATTAATTTTTTCTTGCAATCGACATCACCAATTTTGCCTGCGCGATATTTTTCTTTGGTTTCATCAACCCATGTTTTATCTGCATTAAAAATATCGTGAAAAATCCACAGCGGATTATTTTCTACTGTGCCTGGGTCAGAAGCGCGTAAACGGTTAGGGTCAGTATACATACCCATAATTTTTTGACGCACACTATCCGGATTGTCACTGAGCAAAATAGAATTATTTAATGACTTGCTCATTTTTAATAAATTACCGTCAGGATTGGGCGCGCCCAATCCAATTAATTTTTTAGTGCGACCGAGCATCATGTGCGGCACAGGAAATAATCCGCCTGCATTCACATAGTTTGCGTCTTCAGTGTGCGGATCAACGCCACAATACAATTGATTAAATTTACGCGCTGTTTCACGCGTTAATTCTAAATGGGCCGCTTGATCTTCGCCAACCGGAACAACGTCTGCACGAAATGCTAAAATATCGGCGACTTGTAAAATGGGATATAACAAAAAACCCATTGAAAATTGATCCCCCAATTGTTTATCGCGAATTTCATCTTTAATCGTTGGATTTCGCATTAATCGTGGATACGAAATAATCATGCTGAAATAAGTCGCTAATTCAAAAATCGCAGGAATATCAGATTCCAAAAAAATACAGCTTTTTTTAGGATCAATACCTGCTGCCAAATAATCCAACACAATGTCTAAAACACTCTCGCGAATTTCTTGTGGTTTATCTGCTTTGGTCGAAAACGCATGTGGATTGGCCAGTAAAAAAAAGCATGCATATTCATCTTGTAAGTGCACGCGATTTTCAAGCGAACCAACCCAGTGGCCTAAATGTAATTTTCCAGTGGGTGTGTCGCCCGTCAGTAAGATGGGTGTTTTAGACATTATTTTTCTCGATAAACATAGGAAAACATCATCGCAATATAATGTAACACAGTCAATTGTATGCTGTAATTTTGGTATGACAATAGTATGATTGAAGAGGTGCTTTATGGGCGTTGCAAAAATCGCAATGTCAGAAGACCTGTATTAATCCTACATTCCGGTACAATCCGCTCATGAACGAATTATCCTTTATCACAGACTCTTTAAACGCAGCGCAGCGGGAAGCGGTGACTGCCGACTTACGCCATTTGCTCGTTCTGGCAGGCGCGGGAAGTGGTAAAACACGCGTTTTAGTACATCGCATGGCGTATTTAATGGCGGCGCACCAGGTGTCTCCTTATGAAATTTTAGCCGTTACTTTTACAAATAAAGCCGCGAATGAAATGCGCAATCGCATTGAGAAATTGCGCGGCGTCTCTGTAAACCATATGTGGGTTGGTACTTTTCATGGGTTAGCGCATCGCTTATTGCGCGCACATTATCAAGAAGCGCAATTACCACAAACATTTCAAATTATCGATTCAGAAGATCAGTTGCGATTAATTAAACGTATTCATCGTGCGATGGAATTGGATGAATCAGCATGGCCCCCGAAACAAACACAATGGTTTATTAACAACCATAAAGAAAATGGCATTCGCGCGCATTTGATTGGTGAAGCGGATGATTACACGACGCAGAAATTACAACAAATTTATGCGGAATACGAAGCACTATGTCAACGATCGGGATTGATCGATTTTACGGAATTATTATTGCGTTCTTATGAGTTAATACAAAATAATGAAGACGTGCGATTGCATTATCAAAAACGTTTTTCACATATTTTAGTGGATGAATTTCAAGATACCAATGCGATTCAGTATCGTTGGTTGCGCCTTTTAACAGGAACAAACAGTTTTATGATGGCAGTGGGTGATGATGATCAATCCATTTATAGTTGGCGCGGTGCGCAAGTAAAAAATATTCATCATTTTTCGCGCGATTTTAAGAATGCACAAACAATTCGCCTTGAGCAAAATTATCGTTCGACGAAAACCATTTTAGATGCGGCGAATGCAGTCATTGCAAAAAATAAAGATCGCATGGGAAAAACGCTGTGGACGTCGGGTGATAGCGGCGATTTAATCACTTTATTTGAAGCCTTTAATGAACGCGAAGAAGCGAGCCAAGTGATTGCTGAAATCAAACAATTATCACGCAATGATTTTTCGCTCCCTGATTTTGCCATTCTATATCGTTCTAACGCGCAATCACGGATATTAGAGGAAGCATTACTCGAAGCAAAAATCCCTTATCGCATTTACGGCGGTTTTCGTTTTTTTGAACGCGCAGAAATTAAAGATGCGTTGAGTTACTTGCGATTAGTGGTCAATCACCATGATGATGCGGCGTATGAGCGTGTGATTAACACACCGGTACGTGGCATTGGCCAAACCACGCTCGCAAAAATACGAGAAATAGCGCGTGAAAACAGTGCATCATTGTGGGAAACCACCGTGCACTGTTTGTCAGACAATATTTTTGCAGCGCGCGCAGCATCGGCCTTGCAATCCTTCATTGAAATGATTAATCAATTAACTGTTGAAACAAAGCAGTTAAAATTAGCAGCATCAGTTGATCTTATGTTAATGCGAACGGGATTGCTGCAAGCACATAAGGACGATAAATCTGAAAAAGGATTATCGCGCGCAGAAAATTTAAAAGAATTAATTTCAGCGACGACAGAATTTGTTATGAAAAGCGACCATGACAATTTATCAGAAATTGAAGCCTTTTTAGCGGATGTGGTATTAGAAACGGGTGAGCAACAAGCTGATCAACAAGCGGATTGTGTGAGCCTGATGACACTACATGCGGCAAAAGGCCTGGAATTCCCGGTGGTTTTTATTGTGGGTATGGAAGAAAAATTATTTCCACATCAAATGTCGACAAGCGAACGCGATGGTTTGGAAGAAGAGCGTCGCTTGTGTTACGTGGGCATGACGCGCGCAATGAAAAAATTATTTTTAAGTTGCGCTGAGTATCGGCAACTCTACGGGCAAGGTCAATACAATGCGCCGTCTCGTTTTATCGCTGAAATTCCAGAACAATTATTGCATCGTGTACGCCCTAAATTAACGGTGACAAAAACATCAGCATATAGTGCTGATAATTCCATTTACTATGCGCGCCACACACCCAAGAAAGAAAATTATTCGAAAATAAAACAAAATAATTCAGGATTTTCAATTGGCCAACGCGTCACACATCCTAAATTTGGTACAGGCGTTATTTTGGATTCTGAAGGTGCAGGTGAATCGACGCGTGTTCAAGTGCGTTTTGAAAAGCATGGGCCGAAGTGGTTGGTGTTGAGTTATGCGAATTTGACTTAAAATCACCGTCTTGAATTTTTAAATTTTCACTTGTAAACTCCGTTAAATTTCAAATTGCGGAGGATGACATGTTCAAAATAAACCACGTGGGGGGGGGTAATTATTGTACAATTTATTCGGTAATTAAAAGAAAAATTATCTGTTCTTATCTGTTTAAAAAAATAATTCTTCCTGAGAAATCCTCACTTTTCACCTTAAATTTAGGTGAAAACACATGATCAAAAAAATCTGCGTATTCATTGGCGCGAGCCTCGGTAGTAATCAACAGTATATTGAAACAACAAAACAATTAGCGAAAGCGCTTGTCTTAAGAAACCTAAGCATTGTGTATGGCGGGGCAAATAACGGTTTGATGGGCGTATTAGCAGATACAGCACTTGCACTAGCGGGTGAAGTGATCGGTGTCATTCCCAATGTATTAGCAGAAAAAGAAATTGCGCATAAAGGGTTAACACAATTACACCCAGTCAATTCAATGATTGATCGAAAAAAATTATTATTTGAGTTGTCAGATGCATTTATTATTTTGCCAGGCGGACTTGGCACATTAGAAGAATTATTCGAAGTCTGGAATGCCGCAAAAATTGGATTGCATCAAAAACGAATCGGGTTATTAAATGTCGATGGCTACTTTAATGCGCTTTTAGAATTTCTTAAAAACTCTGAAATTAAGGGCTTTTTAAAACAATCGCATTTGGATTTAATTTCAATTTCTCATGATCCTTCGGAAATACTCGATGATCTGATCATGAAATAAGGTGGTTGCAAAATGGATTTAGGCAAACACTTTTCTTTGACTAGTTGTGACTATGTAAAAAACATTTGTGCTGTTCCTTTGGGAAGCATCGACATTACGTATTTTAATTATATTAAAATTTACCATAAAGATGCTTCACGCGAATTATTGACCAATAATGCTAATTGGATCGATCATTTCTATAAAAACGAATTATATAAAAGTGTGGGTGCTGTAGATATTGAACATTTATTACCGAAAGGCTATTTTTTATGGTCAGAATTAAACAGTGATGATCCTGTTTATAGCCAAGGGCGTGAATCATTTAATATCGATAACGGTGTTAGTTTTGTGATTAAAAGAAAGGATGTGACGTATCTCTATATTTTTGCGTCAACGCGTGATAACTCAAAAATTAATAATTTCTATAGTCGCAATATCGATTTATTTCAGCGATTTATTTTATATTTTAATGATCGGGCCTCTTCATTAATGAAGGAAGCTGAAAACAATAGAATTTATTTGCCTGAAAGACAGATTATTGCTTCTAAAAAACTAAATCAGATACACATTACGCCCACTGAACGAGAGCAATTTTATAAAAATACCGCAGTTGAAAAATATTATCTGCTCAGTGAATCAGATGATCTTTATCTCACTAAAAAACAAGCGGAATGTGTTGCTTATCTCCTTGCAGGTGCTACTGCAAAACAATGCGCGATGGCTTTGAATATCTCGTACCGTACAGTTGAAGGTTATATTACCGATATCAAAAATAAACTGTTTGAATTTACAGGTAAAAAATACACGAAAGAAACATTAATTGAATTTTTAAAAAGCACAGCGATACATAATGCGATTTATCCTGAAAAAATAAAATTGTTTAAGGGGCTGTAAATAAATAACTTGGCACAGTGAGTCGGTTAGCTACCGTGCTTGATACGGGATGAATATAGTTACTTAATTGATAGAATGTTTTCTTTTAATGCAATTAAGGGAAAATAATGAAACTGTATCAAAAAACAGGATGTCGTGCATTGTTGGTCGGGCGTTTAAAAGAAATGCCCAATTTGTTAATGGATGATCGCGGCAAATTTTCAACAAAACTAATCATTGCTACCAAAAAATCTGAAAATAATGGTGAGTTGTCATACCGCGTTTTTGTGCAAGGGGAATCAGCCTTGCGTATCAGACAATTTGGTTTCATTGGGTTATATTTATGGATCGAAGGTGATTTCGAAAACACAGGTGAAATTATGGCTGAAAAAATCAGTTTTTTAAATTTTCCTGGTTCGGGAAAAATCGATCAAGACTATAAATTAATGAATGATTTTTCTTATCGGGAAAAATTTGAATTATTTTATATTCCTGATCATCAGAATAGTGAATTTGTGGTTTTACATTAACCCCTCTGTGGGTTACAAAAAATTCTGGACCCTGGTCATTATATTAAAATTCCCTGCCTGTCTCGTTGTCACATACCCAGGTTAAGTTATAGTAGGTAACATGGGATTTGTAACCTATCCCATGTTACCTATTATAAATGTATAAAATTACAAGTCCCTCTGCTGACACCGCAGGGTAGC